>Ga0307517_10003426_pt1 | contig 24663 bp, 19 predicted proteins | sample 23_EM_MG_FD_194515 | JGI IMG/M metagenome (GOLD analysis project Ga0307517, IMG submission 194515) | Populus trichocarpa ectomycorrhiza microbial communities from riparian zone in the Pacific Northwest, United States - 23_EM | ecosystem: Host-associated > Plants > Roots > Unclassified | place... | reverse complement strand
CCACCCACCCCCAGCAGGAATAGAGCATGTGACTAAAATTTGGGTGGTGGGCAGTTTCCGCTGTGGATCAATCACTTTATTGGGCAGATACCACTATATGATAGATGAAGGTAGCATATACAGGTGAAAGACCGTGGGAACGACTAGAATTTTTACAATAACTAGAGAGTACTTGGAATAACTAGAATTTCCTGGTTAGGAAGCCGACGGCATTGTTTGCGCCAGAATTGCCAAGATTGAGTCTAAAACACTACTTTACATACGACCTCAACTCCACCTCGCCCAAGGTGCCCCAACCCTAGTGATCAACACGGGTATGGAAACCCGCACGGGTAACAACCACGGGTAAGCAAGGGTACGGGTACGGGTACGAAAATCTATACCCTTGCTAAACCCGTACCCGTGAGGTGGGGTATGAGGGTACCTTCGGCAGTGCGGCATTGGAGTTTAAAATGAATGATTGTAACAATTCCACGACATCGATCTCAACTGTCTTTCCTCCCACCACCACCAACACATCCTCAAACCCAACCTCCGCCCCACCAATGATGACGACGACAACCTTGAAACTACAAGGTGTAGTAGAGTGGCACAATATGGTGTAGGAGGGCAACATGATGGGGAATAGGTATCAGGTGCGTGCCAGCTCAGCATGCATGGTACAACTACTTACCTAGCTCTCGTTTTCCATGCAGCACAGTGTTCATGGCCCCCTCAGGCCCCTCTGTGTCCTTCCCTCTCTTTTCACCATGCCAGCACCGGATCTCCATTCAATCTTCGATCTTACGAGCCCCGCCAATGCCCTCGTTTGACGCTCCTGTGCCACTCCCTTCCGCCATGGCGATCACTCACAAACCCCTACCTTTTCCGATGTTATCCCCCACGCCTCTCCCTTGGAAAATGTTGACCCACCCCGTCGTCTTCGGAGCAGCCGTTACACAAGCGTTGTCATCGTCGTCGTTTGGGCAGTGCATACACCCTCGCAGATCGTCGCCCTCGCGTCAATCGACGTCCTGGGTGCATCGGCGAGGTCTTTGTTGCCTACATCTCCCCCATCCACTCACTACCCCAACCGCCATCTGTCATGCCAAGGTCTTCTCGAAAGGCCTACCAGAGCCTGGTTCTGTGACGACAAGTGGAAGAAAATGCGGGATTTAGAGTGGGAGGCAGAAAACAACAGAAAACAACGTCAAAAGGAAGAGTTGGCAGGCAAAAGTACCTAAAAATAGACGATTTGTCATCCATCAAATTTCCAAATTAGGCAGGAGGGGGAGTTCGACAATCCTTAAACGCGAAAAACAAGATGATATCCATGTTTTTTCCCATGCGTACCTCTTGGTAAATTCATATGCAAGACTCTGTAATATCAGCATGTCGCCAGGTCAATGTTGTGATGATGTTTGGGTCTGATGTTGATGACAGCTGGGGCCCCAGGCTGCATATATGTTTTGTTGATTGTGGGTTCTAGCTGGAGAACCACCCAAATGTGTGGCATCACCGGCACTAGGCTTCCAACCAGCTGAGTAGACACCCGAGTTCTATATTCCCCCTGTACTCTATGCAGCTAGGAATTTCGGGGTGACAGTAATAATTTTTCAGACATAGGGTCAGATTTTTTTTTAGTGGCTCAAGGTCTGGACTAACTAACTGGGGTGGGAATAATGTTCTATATATGGTAATATTATATAATCATGATTATCCACATGTTATCTTTTATCTTATTCCTCCACTGATTGACACCATTTTTTGACTCGAATATCCCCTCCTTTGCAAGCTGGGCATGCCATTATAAAATTTACTTACTCATCTCATTTGGCAGTTGTTGGACTATAGTCCAGGTCAGGACGTCTTTCATCCTTCACATCACGTGGCTCTGCGTGTTCTTATAAACAATGCATCGCCTCTCTTTCCTTTTCCTCAGTTGTCACTTCCTTCCTTTCCTGACACTGAGGACGTGAGTTTGCTCATCGCTACCTTCATGTATACTGTAGCTAACTACTCCCTAGCACGTCCTATCGCGTCTAGGTGAATACCAGTTCAGTTGTCACTTCCTTCCTTTCCTGACACTGAGGACCACGTCCTATCACGTCTAGCCCCTCAGGTTTACAGGTTATGGGCCCCGCCTAGGACTCGACACGGTGTCTCAGGAATTTTCGACTAGGTGCCAAATAGTCATTGTCGACGTTGAAGGCTTCGCGTAATGGGGTATTTTGAGTTATCGAAAATGTGGTGTGCTGGTGCTGATGAGTTCGAGTAGTAGGGCTGGGAAAAGGGGCTAAGCATCGAGCAAGAGGGAATGTATCAACCTTACCAGTTGCGAAGCGACTGGGGTTGGTTGAGTTCTTGTTTCGAGGCTACAGCATGTTCGACACATGAGTAGGGATAAATCCCCGTGAGCCATGCAGCTTCGACATCGGTTATTGGAGGCTTTTCTTTTGGGCGAGGTTTCATTTGTCGGCGTTTTCGAGGTTGCAATCGCTGAGCTTCGAACGTGAACTGAGAGAGAGTTTGCGGGTGGATATCGGTTGGCTGAACCAACGTGGGAACTTCGGATCATTTGGGTTGATCGAGGTCGTTGTGGCTCTGGAAATCGGGCAATGTTAGTACTGGGATAAACGCAGAAAAGAGAAATTTCGGAAGAGTTGCAGGTAATACCTGCAGAATTTTGTACAGAGTCTGTCTTAAAGAAAAGGGAGACAATTGAAAAGGGAACTTGAGAGATGAAAAGGGTGAAATGGGGCCCTTGGGTGGCAAAACGAAAGAGTTGGGGATTAAAACAAACAAAGGAAGAGTATGCTGAGAAAGAAAGTGAGTCAAAAATGAAAAATTCGAGGCTGGAGAAAGAAAACTGAGATCTGAGGGAAATTCTAATTGTACAGAAGGTTGAAATTGTTTTATAGGGTTTTGAGGGTCTAAGAATTGTTGAATTAAAGAGACGATTCCAAGAAATTGGAATGGTACCTCTAATCGATCCACTCGTCAAGTTCGTCGATCTCTCCGGGCTCAAGATCCTTGGACGGTTTGCACCTAGCGGTAGTGGGTGGCATATCGAGGTCGAATTCGTCCGCTGGCGGGTCAAGTCGGTCGATAACCATATGGACGAGTGTCCAGAGGTCGCGAGGGCAGTCAAACCGGGTGTAAAGGAGTTGGCGAGCATTGACGGCCAAGTCGATAATGCCGACTTGCGTGAGAAAGATGTCGAGGACATACAGATACCGGGCTTCGCATGGGTGAAGGAGTCCGTTGCTCGTGAGTCCTGCTTGCCAGTAGTCAATTCTGACAGCGAAGTCAAGAAGCCCATACGAGAATCCGTAATTGGCTGCAAGGTATTCGGCGTCCTGGATAGTGTTTAAAAGTCCGGTTAGGTCCGGTTTTTGGGCCCCAAAAATGGTAACCGAGACCCTAACCGGTTAGCCTTTATTCCCAGACCCAAAATAACCTAACTGGACCGCAAATAACCGATGAAAACCGGTTAGTTGCAGTTATAACCGGTTAGGACCGAAAAAAATGAAAAACCGGTTATAACTGAGCATAACCACCCATATTTGTCTCAATAAATATTATTGCCACACATCTTAGCTTTAAAATGAGCCCAAGAACACTAAATTTGGTGAAGAATTGACATACTTATGATAATATTCCAGGGGATCTACTCTTTTGACTCATATTTCAAGAATTTTATAATAACTCAGTCAGTTTTTGAGTGTTTTAGATGATTTTGGATGCATTTTAAAGGGGTATAATAGGGCTCACTATAACCGGTTATAACCGGTTATTCAACGGTTAGTTAACCGCAAATTAACCGGTTAATGTATTTTCAAAATAGACTAACCACTAACCAGGTTAGGTTAGCATTGCGGTTAGGTCCGGTCTGGTCTCGGTTAATTTGCAGTTAACTAACCTAACCTTCAAACACTAGTCCTGGATGACTCGATAAACAAGGTGACGGAGGCGGCGAATCCGAGTGAGTTGCGATTGCCAGCGATTTTGAAGTCGTCCGTAATCCGCGCGTTTCGACGATAAAATGCGTTCGAGGTCGGCATAAGTTGTGAGGCCAGAAAAAAACTGCTGGAACTGGGGAGCAGGGATTAGTTCAGCCCATTTCGTAGTCGATCGAGGAGAAACGCGGGCGCCAAACCGAATAGACGTGGCTGGAACTAAGTTCGCCAGCACCTTTCCCATGCTTCGACAAAGGGTGACCTCGACGAGACGTTTCAGGTATTCGGGAGGGTGAGTTCTTCGATATGCGATTACCTCGAGTTCATTGGCGAACGTGGAGGATATACCAATAACGACACACTCCCCGAATGGGGAACTCAGGCATCGTACCTCGGCTGCCTCCTGGCAGCCGGAGTTTTAATCGCCCTAACCGCCAACCTAAGAGCGTGCTACCACGCGAAAAGACATATATATCCTAACCCTAATGCTAACCTTAACCCTAACCTTAACACTAACCCCCTAACGCTAACCCCTAACGCTAACCTGTGTCCTAACCTAGTGCTATAGCCCAACCCAAACCCTAATGGCACCCATTCGGCATATACTTCAGAGTGTCAAAATTAGCCCAATGGCAACCTCCGGCATGCAATTTGATGGGACATCAGCGACACATCGTCATGTGCCTGAGTGTGTTGGGTGTCGTTGTTGGTATACCCTGGCGAACATGCCGGGGTGATCTTCTTTTTCTGCAGCAGGTGGATCTTCTAAGTTGACGGGTGGTGTATCTTCCCGAGGTGAAAGATGTCAGTCACCGGATGGTGTCGAAGAGATGTCGCTCGACGACGAGGACTGAAGGGATAGTGGAGGAGCTTCATCATCGACGGAATGTCCGAGAATGATGGAAGGACGTACTATATCTTCGTAGTCTTCATTGGGTACATGGGTGATAGCTTCGTCGTTCTCTGGTCTAAGTGGAAATTGAGGAGAGTCGTCCATTCGTTCGAGTGCGAGTTGCTCGCTTGTGATGCGCCTGAGTTCGAGTTCCTCCGGGGTGTTGTCGATGAGTCCCGGGGGAGGCGAATCCGCAGTGTGTAAGTCTTCGAGTTCGCGTGTGACTGACAATTCGAGAGATGGAAGTTGAGGCGGCGTCAGTGGATAAATCCAGTCTTGGTCGGTAGACGTGAGTTCATCATCTTCCGTGGTGGGAGTGACGGAAATGTATTGATAGTCGTTGACGTTTCGTTGGATGGGCGTGGATGGAATCGGTTCTGGGGGTTCAGCTCCATTGAAGATGCTGAATACCATTCCCGGCCATGTCCTGGAGGCGCGAGAGAGTAGGTTTTCGATGACTGGAAGGCGCAAGCTTACCCGGCTGCCTTCTCCTACCCCTTCTAGGTATTCTCTATCTCTGAACTCATCGGGAATGGGGATTCCCTCTCACAAATCCTCTTTTCCTTTGAAGTACCGTGAGATTTTGAGGAGGAATTCTTGCTCGTGTGGCCAATATTCGTGAAGGCCGTCGTCGTGAGGCGAGTGAAGGTGGAGGCCAGGCGCGCTGCCAAACGTCATTGGGTCGTCGTACTTCGGACGTTCTTCATGGCGGAAATACGCCGTTACGAGTTTGTGCGGTAATGGTGATAGCGCCTCGCCTTCGGGTGGCAAGTCGGGCATGGCAAAGAATACCGCCTGTCGTTCGACAGGCAGTGATGTTGGTGGGGCACTGGGAGCGTCATGGTGGATGGATGGCAGCGGAATGGGGTTTGGTTGAGGAGGTGAAGGTGGTGTGATTATCGTTTGTTGATTGTTGAACGCGTGGCTGCCGTTTTCCGACGATCGTTGATGGAATCGATGCAAGTGACCTGGAATGCATAGATTGATGAATTCAGCAGCTTGAGGATTGTCGAGGTCGAGGTGGAAGGATCCTCGTAAATCGGCACGGGTAGCACAGGTGACTCCTGTAGCTGCGTTGTAACCGAGAAAAGTAGCGTCGTTGAATTTACATTGAAAAAGGGAAGGGTCACCAGGAGGTGAATGTACGGGCCGAATGTCTTCGACCATAGCCATGAGCATCATTAAGTCGGAGTGCGAATTTGGCGCCGGCGGAGGTGGTGCGGGTGGCAGCATTTGAAGGTTTAGGTTGTTGCCTAGGGTCATTTGAATAGGAGGGGCCATAGCACTGAGGCTAGAGGGGCCGGAAATGTTAATGGAGAGTGTTGTTGCTTCAGGTAAATTTTTCTCCCTTTTATACCTGCAGCTTTCCATAAAATGCGAATTTCCACAAGTCTTTTGGCAAACCTTCGGCTGATGGTTGGCTGCGTAAGATGGAAGGTAAGCCGCTTTGGAGGCGATAAGACTTAAAAATTTTGAGTCTATCATTCTCTGGAGGTTCTTTGTCTTGGAGAATTTGTTGTCCATTACATTCTATATTTATTTTCCCTTTGTTCTGTGGTCCCGGCGGAATATTCTCTTTATCCGAGTCGTCGTATGAGTTGCTTTCCAAGTCAATTATATTCTTACCATGTGCTACAGGTGCTTTCCATTTTTCTTTACCATGAGAATATAATGGATGCTCTACCAATGTACCATATGGCTCTTCTTCAAAAAATGAAGAAGACTTGTCTGACTCTTGTGTCTCCCGGAGTTCGGGTCGTGCTGACGTAATGATTCTAAATGCGCGCCTAAGCTTCGGTCACGTTGGCGGCGACGGGGGTGGCATCTCTTGCTCACTGGGAGGTGTAGAAATGGTCATTGCTTCCTCAAAATAATCAGAATCAATGTCTGTATCATCATTTTCCTCTTCCGCTTCCTCAGTTATTGTGGGAAGTGTTTCAATGGTAGGTAGTTCTTGAATTTTGCTTGAATTTGAGTTGTTTCCAGATTTCCAAGCATGATGATATTGGATAACTTGTCCAATTAAATGATCAACAAATGAATAAATTGTTGGGGGCCTTTCAGAAAGCTCTCTTGGCCATGTATGAATGTATCTCTGGAAGACATACATAAATAATAATTCATTTTGGCCTGCAGGATATTTCTTGAGGTCATATGAGGTTGAGGAACGAGCCTGGAAGTCTTGTGCACCTTGCATTAGGATGTTTCTGAGAGTTTCTACTGATCCAGCCCATAATTTGTTGTAGTTGGAGTCAGCAGATGATTTGTCATGGCTCAAAAGTGAAATGGATGTAACCGAGAAGGTGTAAGCTTCTTGCCGTTGTCGATATGGTCCAATATTATTGTGCGCCAATCTCATCTTGGGTGATACTCGCACTTCAAACTGACATTTATCCATGTTAACATCTCGGAATTCTAGGTATGTTCCACTGCGTTTCTCAATAATGGAAACATAATTTCCACATTACCATGGACGTCCTAGCAGTAAATCAAATGGGACCTGTTCTCCCACATGTAAGTCACATGTAGTAATAATTGTTCCACATCTGAGTTTAACATCTCCTAAAAATCTTCATAGTACACCTTCTCCCCCATTAGCATCGTTCATGGTGATAGGACGGGTAAGATCAATAGGCATTGCAATTATTTTTTGGGCAATTTCTTCTTGTACCACATTTAACTGAGATCCTGTGTCAATAATAGCTGTGATAGGGATTCCATCATGCATGACTTTTAATTTGATTAGGAAATCTTTAATTTTCCCATTATTGTTTCCAACTTGGGTTTCCAGAGTGGCTGCATTTGGCTTATTTCTGGGCCGAATCATATCCTGGAGGGTTACAGAAATCTCTTTGGATGATCCCAAAATTTTGCATAAGGGAAGAGCAATTTCTGTATCCAAGATTTCATTTGCAACAGACTTTGTATCAATTTGCGATGATATTTCTGACTGTCATGCAGGTCCTCGTAATTTCTCTGGATTTTCCTTGTTGGTAATATGAGGTTGAGGGTCTCGTGGAAGGGTGCGATTGCCTCCTGCAGGCTTAGATGATGATTTGGGTCTTGCATCTGTTTCCATGGCATTCTCTGTGGTTCTAACTTTGCGAGCATCAATTGGCTGAGAGTGTGCAGGTATGTCAGGAGGGAATGATTGCTTGCTCAAAGGTGCTGCTTGCTTTGGAGGAGATGGAGGAGGTGGAGCTGCAGGTACTGGTGTAGGCTTAACACGCGGTTTGCGAGTAGGAGGATATACTCCATCAAACACTGGTTTTCCCTGATTCTTGATAGGGGCCTTGGTTGCTTCCTTTCTAGCATCTGCAATTCACTTGGAGCTTCTTTCTGCAGGATAAACCTGGAATCCTTCCTCTTCATCTTCTGTCCCTGATTCATCATACACAACTGGCTGAATGCGATGTACCTTGTGCTTAGCTGCTTGTTTCACTGGGTAAACTGGATAGATTTCCTCTTCTTCTTCTTCTTCTGCATCTTCATCTTCTTTTTCCTCAACTTCTTCTTCAATGTCTGGAGCATATTGTGGGTAACGAAGATTGCGTTTGGCATGTTTAGCTTGCAATGCATATTTCCAATATGGTCCATCATCATCATCTGAGTCTGTGTCAGATTCTGAGCTTGCAGAATAGTCAGCTTTCTGATAAAATGCACTAATTTCATCAGGAAGAGTGACCAAGTGTGATGTTGGAGGTGGAGGTCGTTGTCCAGGAGGGAATCAGCTAGCAATGCGGGTTGCTGCTTCATATAAAGATTCTCCATTTGGTGGAAAATTCCTCGCTTATTCTTCATGTAATATTTACGAGTGACTTCATCATAAATTATAAGACCTTGGCCAACCAATTCAGCCATTTTAGGGCATTCACCTAGCATATGGTCTGTTCCATGGCATCCAAAGAAATGGAAATCTCCTGGAGCAAGTCCTTGTTGGTCTTGAGGGCCTTGAGCTCTTAATGGAATGTTGTTGGGATAGGAAGCTGGGTTAGTAGCTGAGGATGGTGATGCATGTGCTACAAATTGAGGAGTGTAGTTGGAAGCACTGGCTTGTCGATTCAAAGGCTCATGAGTGATACATTTTAATGCCATGCCTGTGGTGTCCATCTTGACTGTCTTAAAATAAAGATGCCCATAGTTGGGATCTTGTAGTGACATAGTATTTAACTGCTTGATCATTCCATCAATTTCATCTTCAGGTCCTTGGAATTGTTGGAATTGTTGTGGTTGCTGTACTTTAGTGGCATTGGCCTTAATTCAGAATCAGATCCTGAAGTATCATCTGAATCTGAAGAAGTATTGTCTGAATCCAAATAGGGTGTAGATAACATCATTTCAGTGAACTTGTCATGCTTGAAGTGCTTCTCTGCAATGGCACAGATAGTTGCAATAGGATAAGGTGTTCGTGTATCATGATTGGGAAGTATAAATTGCAGCTTCTGTTCAAACAAGACTGCCAATTCAGGTGGTATTCCCATCCAAAATAGGTATTCTACTTCTGCAGTGCTCATGGCTCTCTTAATGATTAATGCATCAGAAATAGACATAAACTTGCAGTAGTACTCCTTCCAATCCTTCATAGATGTGCAGGGACTATTCCTTCGCCTCTGGAGTTGCCATGATGGCTGCTTGAGGTTGTGGTAAATTAGTTGTGTAAGGTCGAGTAAATGTGGAAGTGGATGGATTGTTTGTTCTGAAAACTGATGTCGGTTGAAGGGGGATTATATTTGAGAGGCTGGTTGAAGCCGCGGTTGTATTGGTAGGTGGAATAGGATTGGGAAAAGGTTTAATTAGGGGATCATGGGGAATGTCCAAGGTACTAGAAATTGGTTCAGAGCGAAAGGCAATTACTGGGGTTGGTTCTGGTACTATGTCCTTTTTCTGGGAAAGGGTGATAGTGTTCTCAGAATGCAACTTGGAATCTGGGAATAGAATATTGGCAAGGGTCTCTCTGGTCGTAGGAGGCACAGTGAGATCAGGGATTGTTGGGACTGATGTTAAAGGCTGAGGGAAGGTGGGTTGATTAATGAGAGTGCCTTCTGGATACTCCTTGCTTGTTGGTGAGGAGGAGTGATGAGTGGATGAAGAACTACTATGAGCACTCTCTCGATGCTCTCCTGAATAGTCATTCTCGGACTCGGATTGGATATGTGCTGGGTTTCTAAATGAAGTGTGTTGAGAGAAACTCATACACGTAGTGCTTGAGAAATATGTAGATCAAAAACCCCCTCGCGGTGGGCTCAATCTGTCAGCGTGAATATATTATTCACCAGGGGTTCACCAGATTGACTTTTAATCAGGCTATTCCTGTTTGTTCTTTAAGGGGTGAAAGTGATCTCAATCTCAACAATTCAATAGAAAGGGGTTCAAGGACAAACACTAGTAAAAGTGTTATTTTGAATGGGCTAGCTAAAGAACCGGACATGTAAATAACCGAGTTATCTACTCTTCACTTCTATGAGGAGAAACCCAAAAGAACGAGGTATGAACTATGGATGAACATGTGAATGTGACCTGAATAAGACTTGGGAAATAAAGCGTATTGTCAGTCAAAATGAGGAGAAATATTGTGTGCATACTAGAATGTAAAGATATGGTCTTGTATGTTGTTGTAAGCGTTGTAAAAGTTGTTGTATGTGTCGTAAAATTTGTAGTCGTCGTTGTGGAAGTCGTAGTCATCATTGCTGATGTTGAGTAAGTCATTGTGAATGTTGTGTAGGAATATAATATGATATAGTGTGAATTTAGGGGTAAAGTCTACCTTGTATTGCAAGTACCTGTTACAAGCAGCAAAGGGACCAATTACCAGCCTGGAAGTATGTGGGTATAGACTAGTGCACTGTGCACACAGAACTGTTTCTGGGTCTAGATGTCCTTCCTGGCCAGAAATTGGATCCCTTTTATACTCTACAAAAGTCTTGGTGGCACTGCCACCTTGACTCATTCTATCTAAGAGACTGAAGTCTGACTCAAGTGTGAGTCCTACTGGATTTTATCAAGTCATGGGGAGTCGTGGGTGAGTCGTAATGAGTCGTAAGGAGTCATATGAGTCAGGGAGAGTCATATGAGTCATAAGAAATAATAGTTGAGTCGCAAAGAGTGTCGGGGAATCTTATGAGTCATGGAGAGTCATAAGAGTCACTGAAAGTCATGTTTGAGTTGTAAAGTGTTGTGGAGAAGTCACCTCCTTCTTGAGGCTGTGGCTGGGATCCTTGACAAGGTCCAGGTCAGGTGATGGGATGTGGGAAGGATGATGTAAGCTGTGGGTGGGTAGTGTGAGCTGTGAGCCACAGTGGTGATCTTCTGGTTCATCCTAGGTTTCTATTGATTTGGTCAAGAGTAATGTTGCACCTTGAAGTAAACTTGACTCCAAACAAAATGTAAGCCTGACACCGTAAATGATGGATGGGTGGTGGTATCGAGAGAGTGCGAGAGAGACGAGTGTTTTGGATATGTTGAGAATGGATGGAAGAGGATCCGAGGGATGGAGGGATTGGTTTGAAGGTGTTGAAAGTGACGCATGAATTCTACGGGATGTGTGAAAGAGGTGGCGATGGGTGAGGATATCGAGTATGTGCTGGATGGTGGTGATTTTCTCATTTTGGATGTCTGCTTTACCCCACTGCTCCAGTCAGAGCAGAGGTGTGATAAGGCTGCTAGGGCTGCATGCCGTGGCCGTTTTTATGGTTGATACGGCTACCGTATGGGTGTGCCGTATCCGTCCCGTCATGAGAAATATATTCACAATGACGGGATGGCTTACGGTATGGAACAGTGGCATCAGAGTCGTATGATTACGGTGTCCATACGGCTATGACGGCTTATACGGCAGTGTGTCTTGGGCGCCGAAACCTGGCAGCTCCATCCTTAGCTAGCCGGAAATTGCAGCATGGAGGGCTGACATCATTAAGATCTGAAACCCTTAAAGTTTTCGATCCTCACTTCCATGCGAGGTCCGGAGGTCAGTTGGAGATAAAGTTGTGTCCCCAATGAGTTAGGCGGCACAAAAGCATCTGAAATGCTGTTGAGCAAAGTCCGGAGGCAAGTTGGAGATAAATTTGTGCCTCCGATGAGTTTAGCGACGCAAAGTGCGAATGCATCGCATTTTTTGGTGCAAGCAAGGGAAGTAAATGGTGGTGCACACTTTAAAGAGAGTATCTATTTCCCGATCTGTTACAAGACTTGAAGAGCATGTGTGTCGAATTTCTCCATGGTCTCAAAGTTTCGATAAGAGATTAAAAAAATTTAAGCTTATGTCCACATAATAGCCGATCGAACACTTATGAAGTGGAGCTGTGTTTTCCCAGAACATACAAGGACTTGTTCTTCCTCACATCAAATCATCGGCTTTGCCTAGCGCGGATCCGTTAGTATTGGCTTCTCATTTTTACCAGCCTTTCTATTTTTAGTCTACCGTACAGCCGTCTATTGCCGTATCACACCGTATTTTTTGCCGACCGTCCCATTGAGAAATTTCAGGGTACTTGTACGGTGACGGTTATGGTAGTCCCGTCACCGTATCTTGACCATCATTTTACGGCCGTACGCCGTTTACGGTACGGCATGCAGCCCTAATTCTGAATCCGTCGGATACCACCTCTTAGGTCCCTTTCTCATGTCAAAAGAAGGGACCTGAGAGGGTCAGAATCTGCTGCCAAGGCCCGGGGTCGATTGCCCTTACTCAACACGCTATAATCCTGGGCGAGGCCCCGTGAAGCTCCCACGGAGGGCTGTGTTTGGTAGGACAAATTCGACGACAACTCCATTTCCGGCCTTCCGATGCCGTTCGAAAATATCTGAAACATCATAGAAGGATAGCAATAGGCAACCTGACAACAAAGGCCACTTTTGAGCATCATAGCTGCCTTTTTGCTCGAGATAAACATTGAATATAGCCAAAAAAATTGCCCAAAATTCGTCCTAAAATCCGCTATATCCTCATTTTGGCCCTAAAATCTGCTATAATTTTGACAGTAAATGACATTTTCCCACGCCTACAGCGGGTTTTTGGGGACAACGTGGGTGCCAATCGACAGCTTTTTGTTGCCTCTATCTGTTCCAGGTGGTTTTATGAAATTTCGAGCAAAGGTGCCATCACAAAGTGCGAATTACACCAAAATATATCCTAGGATACTCCCGGGTGAGGCTGCTTACTCAAAGTGCGGCCCAAGACTGTTGGTTTTGCATTACTTGTCGGTTGCTCTCAGGGTTTTCCGGTCATGGAAGTGGGCATCGGAACGGGAAAAATGAATAAAAATGAGAGAAAAGAAAAGAATTCAAGAAACTCCCATTTGGGACATAAGCATACTGAGAATTCCTGCTGCCATCGCACCTGGCCTGCGTAAGTGGGTTAGATCTTAAATTAGGTGATTTTCCATCTCACGCGCCAATGCGCGTGGTTTCTTCATATTCAAGACCTCCAAATCTAGATCTGTTACAGTAATGACAGGTTGGGTGAAAATATGGTTTTTCGAGCTCAAATTTTGCTCTCAGACGTTGAATTTCTGTCACCACTCTCCTTGGTATTATCTCTATCCTCTTCAATATTTTCACATTTTTCTGTTGATTGTGGAAGCCGCAATTCTGGCCACAAGGACGAGCAGCGCGGAGAAGTCGACATCGGAAGGTCACATGTCTGCATAGCCACAAGTTATCTGTAATTATTGGACATCGCTGAAATACACCACTTCAATGGTTTTTCTAGGTCATCCAAGGCGGGAACGATGTTTATATGGTTAAATGCTACATGCTATCCAAATTTCAGAGAGGGAGACGAGATAAAGGTACTTTAAATGCGATAATACGGAAAAGCGTTCTCCTCCCGGAGTAATCCGAAAGTGGCTGTGGTGGCAGATAACATCGGGGCATGGCAGATAACATATGTGGCCTTTCTGTCTCTTATAGGGTACAGATAGCAAATGTAACTAGATAGAATTATTCTGCTTATATTCAGCTACACGCTGCTCAATTTTCAAGTAAAGGAATAAGATCTGACAGATAAGAGGGAGGAAACATTGAAGGGGCGGAATCTGCTGGGCAGATAACTGGCAGATAACATACCCACTTCCATGACCGACAAACCGCTCTCCCATGGAGACGACATCAAGGAAATGGTTTCTCTCATCCCAGGATTTACTCCGTCAGTGTCCTGCACCCCCTAATTTGAGCTGGACATCCCGTGGCATGGTGTTGTTGTCCATGACCTTCCAGCAATCTCGCTCATAGCGGCGTACGAAGGTGATCGAGGTGATGATGATGACGGGCTCGGAATATGGGAGGCGCTGGAGAAGGAGGCAGGGATACCCCTGGCAGACATCAAGGATATCCGTGTACTATGCCGTGAGGATGAGCAGGGGAGCCGAGAACGTCTCTCACTCCGCATGATGCTGGAGAGCCCCCTGACTTGTGACCATTTGTGTAGAAACAACATCTTTCTTCTAGGCACTCGATGCCGCGTCTCACGGTACCGCCCTCACAGAAAACCCCCAACAACCATGCATAGGCAAGCTAGCCTCGAGCTTCTGGTATGATCTCCTATCTCTCTTTTTTTTTTTTGTTTTTTTCTATCTTTTTCTCGCTCCTTCCTATCTCATTCTCAATCCCCATAATATACCTTATCCTTGGCTCAATGCTCCTTATCCTTTATGGTCCCGCGGACCCCGTAGCACTTCTTTTAGTAGTAGTGCTTTGAGACTTCGGTCACAAAGCTGCAGCTCCGCCACTCAAATGTTTTGACAACTCATATAGACAGGTACTTACACGACATGTATTCTCTATCTTATGGTTCGCCATGCAGGAGAATAAACAATGAATTAAAATTTTTGAAAAAAAAAAACAACTCTCCAGTGTGTATGTACATTATGTTTTCGCCACTCAATAATAATATGGAACAGACCGGACTGCCACATTACTATGAAGCATGATATTCATCGCATTGCCTTGACATAACTTCTTGCGATGGTATTCAATTCCTCGCCAAAACGGCGCATAATATATGTACATTGCATCTTTAAAATTCATGCATGAATACAAGGGATCAGGCATACAGAAATCTGCGAGTCACTTGTGATCACTTGTGAGTCACCTGTCCGCAAGTGATCGCAGATTCACCTCTCTGCTCGCAAGTGTCTCGCAGATGTCACATACATGTCACGCATCAACAAGTCGCGTAAGTCCTACAGATTTACAAATTTGTAGTGTACATTAGAACTTAGCGGACAAGGTTCAACTTTCAAATTTATTTTAATATGATTCAATAATTTTGGCAAGATTTTTGGTTGAAAAAACTGCACTTCACCTTGACTTCACCGCTGTATTAACCAATGATTTCAAGGTCCGCTTTAGTATTTTCATCTGAAATCATCACCAATGAACCAACAATCAACAAGTGTTGTCTTGAAAAAAAAAAAAATTCGTTAAATATTGACCACAGAGCGTTTCAATAGATTACTCGCAACTTGTGACACCCGCACGCAGATGCACACAAGTACTTGCAGGTCTTGCTCGCAAATCACACGCAAGTGGCTCGCAAGTGTTGCGCACGTGCTCACAACCGTAAACATTGCTCGCAAATGACTCGCAAGTCTCTCACAGGTGTCTCGCAAATCTCTTGCAAGTCCATATATATGCCCAACAAATATATAATATATTTTTGGCCACTTATATGGTGTAGAGGTGATGGTAGGCACCAATTACTTTTATATGTAGTACAATTCTGACATGAATGATGGGATTGCCGCCTAATTTATTATTTCCAAAGTCACATATCACGAAACCTTCCATTATCAGCTCATCATAGCGACAATTATAGTGACAATTATTGACAGATTACTATGTACAGTAGTGCCAAATATCTCTCTTAACTGTCGCATGCCAATCTTTTGGGTACCCAGTAGTTGAGTGGCCAGAGTTTGGCAAATTGCCGAAACCAAAATTTCAGCAGGCATGTCACGCCGAACAAGGGGGCACCAGCCTGGGAATCCCGTACCAGTACCCGGTTAGTTAGTCCAGCTGCCAGCAGCGAAAAAAATAAATTGACCCCTGCAGAACAGAGCCTTGCTACCTCAAATTTGTTAGTATCTACCAATGACCCATGTGGTAGTACAGTTCAAATGGATAATTTTACGATGGTATCAATTTAAAATTAGGTATCAGCAAACAGCACAGCCCAGGAATCCTGTACCAGTGCTCAAACAAAAAAATACACAAGCCTCAGAATATATATTATAACTGACTCATATATTATTACAGCTCAAAGAAAGACTAGAAACAACTTATAGACTTGTAGTGGATGGTTCATGTTTGGGGATTATATACCCAATGGGAGAAGGGTTCGCGGTTGCATGGTACCAGGTAAAGGATCATGGCATGATCACGTCAATGGTGGTATTAAAACCAAATTGATAACACGGGTTCACTGACTCGGAGGCCGTTCGACCTCGCGTTGGGTCGATCGATCCTCCGTCAGGTCGTTTGCCCTCACATTGGCCTCGCACTAGGCATTTCGACCCCATGTTGGGTTTTTTGGCCTCACGTTGGTTCGCATTTAGTTGCCGTACAGCATACACCAGTGGGGTTCGAGGCGCTGAGTCGGTGACATGGCATGCACACCAGACAAAATTTCCACTGCTACATGTGCATGGATGGGTTGGCAAAGTGCTGTAATCATGGTGTACGCGGGAGTACATAGGTAGTTGGTTTGGGATGTAACGTAGCCAGGTTCTCAGCAGTTGGCAGCGAGGCGAGGAGAATAGACTCCTTACATACCTGGTAGGTATCCCACACCGCAGGTCTCTCCTAGCATCACTCTCTTATGCCATCCCTAACCCCCTATACCTATGCAGAGCCCTTCGAAGACGCCAAAAAACAGCCTACATCCCATGTTGCAGGGGAGAGGCCTGGCTGCTGCTGGCAATGAACGCGAGTGCCAGAGAGCCTAAAACATAAATGTTAATGTAATAGGCTATGAAAAAACTAATTACCTACCTTTTAGTGCATCTTGATGTGCCAGGTGAGTGAGAGGGAGACTGGAGTTCGAGGTGGTTCGAGGATGGTTGAGAGTTTGATCGCATCGTGAAATACAAAGATGATGTCATATTACCATATTTAGACATGTGCCTGATTACGTTAGTTCAGCTGAAATGGCCTTAGCAAAAAAATCGACCCTAGGTCTTTTTTTTCGATCCCAGTGCCCCCTTGGAACCACCTCCCAGAACACCCATTGTCCAAATCCATGATGGGTGCCACTTTCCCTCCGACTCACCCATCAACGCCTCAGATAAGCCGCGAACATCCTCAGCTTTGAGGACAGGTAAGGTAACCACCCAGTCAGGGATTATCAGCAGATCTGAAAGTGCCAACATTGCATCGCGTGATCTGCGATACTTCTCAGTGGCTCTATTTACCTTAGCTTGACATTTGTTGATTGCGGTATTGGTGCGTGTGTTGTGGCAGACTCCCTGCGAATATTTGTCTTTTCGCTGGAGAAGGTGAGTGCGAATACGAAGGTGCTGGCACATTTCATGAAGGGCATCGTGTGCTCATCCTTCTCGGATCCGGAACTCGAATTCCCAGAGGTCTCGATGCTGGAAAGGAATCCGGAACTTGTAGGACGATGGAAAATGGAGTGGGATGTCCTGAGGTTTGTGGGGTGCAATACCATCTGGCTTAGCCTTTGCGTCTCATTGTCGAGTGATGCGTGCTTCCGGCATGAACTGCTCTTGAAGCTCAATCCAATTTGCAATGCGGCGGCGCAGGTGATTTGAACGTTCGACCAAGGAAGCAACCTGTTTTGACATTGGATGCAGTCCCAGAGCCTTGAAATCCTCCGCAAGCCGGCACCTAAACGAAATCGATCAATATCGCAATGCCTGCAGATCGAGGTGAGAATAGCGCACTGATCATCCTCAAGCCGAAGGCCTTTCAAAACGACCACAGATGGATGATCGTCCACCAGCGACCCTTCCAAGTCGGCCGCATCATCCTGCTCCCCCTGTTCCACCTCTTGTGCAAGCTGGAGACGAACCAACTGCTCTGAAACCACTATTAAATGCCATGTCAGAATACGCGGGTTATAAACGTAAGTTTGCCGTACACTGCTTCTCCATCTTGAAAGGGTTGGGTGCATTCGGATCTTCTTCCCACAACTCCACTGCTGCCCGCCATTATTTGACTAGCTCCTCGGGGATTGTGGCTTGGAAGTCTTGGAATGAGATGATCTGCTCATTTCGCATTGGCACCGCATCTTGGATCTTTTTCATTAGCATGGATCCTTAATAAATTTAGAGTCAGTGAGCAAATACAAAGAAAAGCATATGTATGGAATAAATAGATTATCTTCTTCCAGTTCCAATCGCCGAAGTGGTCGTCTAAAGTGTCGCGTCGGGATCCTGGCCCCATTTCATTAGTGCTCTGGGCAGCCGGGTTGATGTTTGCCCAACCTCGCTCAGGCGCCTCGCCGTCAGTCCTCCCAACACCTCTTGTAAGGTTGAACGAAAACGCCAGGTTACATGCCTTAACATGTGCCGGAAGGTGGAACTTGGGGACGAGGTAGCGAATGTGCTGGATGCTGTGTGATAGACCTTCCTCGGGAGGGAAGATCTTCATCCGTTCGCCAAGCTTCTTGTGCCATTGACACGCAATATCATATGAAATCACAAGGCATAATAAGGCGGTGGCGAACAGGGTTTTGACAAGGACGTAGTCTGTGTGGAGATACCTGGAGAAAGTCAGAAAGTGCAGTTGTAGTGAATATATGATCATACTTCTCGCCCAATTGAATGTCACCAACACCGTTCGGCCATTTGAGATTATGACGGGCACAGTCGATGGTCATCACACCTGACGCGGCAGCTTCGCCATTCCAAGGGTTTTCCATAAGCAGACGAATTTCGATCAAGACTGATTTCGACCGAGCAGGACCAATTTGAAACCCGAAGGACCAATTTTGAGGCACGTGATCACGGCGCGTCTCGCGCTCGTGCTCAGTCAGACTTCCCTTTGCACGCAGGGAGGTCCCCCTTGGCTCAAAAAATCAAGAAATTTGCGAAAATATATTTCTATTCATTAAGTACGTATTTACTATGCAGATAAAGTTCTGGGAGTTTTTTTGTTGCCAAAAATCCCAATTTTCTCGAATTTAGCCAAGGGGAAGCAGGAAAGAATGGGATCTAGGTAGGCCAATTATGCGCCAAATCTCCCGAATTTCTGGGGTCTGGTAGATTTGCATAGTAATCGAAGTTATTAAATAAATAAATGAGCCTGTGGCGATTTTTTAAATAGGAAGTTACAGATTTGGCAAATTTTCGGGAGGAGGAAGAGAGGATGGGTGTAGCTGGGTCAAATTTTCATCAAATCCCTCAGTTTTTTTGTGTCTATAAGGGATAATATTGAGCCTATATAAATACTATGGTACAAGAGGTTCGCATTTGTTAAGTAAAAGATAAGGTATGAATTTATGCGATTGTGCTGAGGGAGAGGGGGAAAGGTGAAGGTGGAGGTAAGTCAATTCTTCATCAAATTCCACAATTTTTTTTGGATTTTAAAGGGGTATATATGACCTATCCCTCTCCCACAAAACGAGAGGTTTGCGCTAATTTATTAAATGGAAAATTGAAGATTTCTCCGATTTTAATAGAGGGAAGGAGGAAAGGATGAGGTGTAGATAAGTCAATTCTTCATGGAATCGCTCCATTCCTTTTTCAATGCGACTAGGTATACTTACACTATTTTAATCCCCCAAGACGAGAGGTCTACCGCCGCTTATCTAATGGGAAATTACAAAGTTCTTCAATTTTAATAGCATGGATGTAGAAAGGGTGACATGCAGGTCACTCATTTTTTACTCAAATCCATTGGATGTTTTTGCAGGATTAGTCAAGTACATGACCTACATATTGAGTTTGGTATAGGAGACCTGGAGCTACATTTAACAACAGAAAGAATGATGTTTCTCAGTTTGGGAGGTTAACAATTCTCCCCAGAGCGAAATGGCATTGAGATGATGCTACTGACTAGTCTAAGACTGAAAGATAAAGTAAAATTTATTACTATCCATACTGTGTAGATACTTGAATGGAGAGTGAAGAGAGAAGGTGCAGAGTGAACTCCCAAGGTGACTTGAAACAGGTTGGGTGTAGTGATGTGTGGGCTCGGGCTCGAAGCCCTAAGCCGGCCCGAGCCGGCCCTGGAAAGCCAAGCCAAGCCCGAGCCGTGGTGAGGGCTTGGGGAGGCCTATGGCTCGGGCTTCAATTTTCATAAGCCTGAGCCGTGGGCCTGAGCTGCGGCCTGCGTTGTGTGTGTGCACTGTGTGGGCATGGCGCATTGATCAACGAGTGTGAAATAAAATCCTTGTAAAATCCGTTCAAGAACTTTGATTATGTAAGTAATTAAAATACTATTTGCTCGAATTGGATGATCGACATCATGAATGGGTTATGGTAGGCTATCACTAGCAAAACACGTCGAGTCGCTTACCGTGGATTCTACAGAACTTTCCATCCTACATACATACTCCATCTCAATATCAAGGATGAACAGCAAGGCAAGATCTCATTGATGCACACAACGGCGGATGGAAAAGAGGCAGTGGTCAGTGCGAGCGACTAGCAAATACCGTCACTCATCCGTGTCTACTATCGCAAGAACAGTGTCATGAGCTATAAAATCCATGGTAAGCATCTCATTGTGTTTTGTTAGAGATAGCCACTCACTGTATGCTCCAGGAGGTCCGTAATTTCGTTTCCTAGGTCGTTCTTTCATGCAGTATCGATCCTACATACCACACACCTATGCCACCTCAAGATCAAGGACAAACAACGAGTCAGCGACAGGGAAACGCGTTCGTCAGAGACATACAACGGTGCCTATGATACAACGGCCGATGGAGGTGGTCAGCGCAGTTGACTGGTGAACAAGGTCAGTCATTTGCCGTTTTCTTGTCTATGGTCGCAAGAGAACTTACAGATTTTCCAGTTCTTCTCGTACGATCCCATCGCTCCATGGTTCTAGGCTTCCGAGGCTTCCCGAGTCATTTCTGCCAACGTTTGCAAGATCAACGAATCGCTCGATCGAGAAGGAGAACTTTCACTCACTGGAGCAGGAGCCGAGAGCGACCACGGGGGTGAGGTTGTATAGACAACCCTGTTTCCCTTACCGGCGTGGATGCGAACTTGCGCCTGGTTAGAACCTTAGAACGTATCCGCGAGTAAGTTCCCCTGCATGTCGACATGTTCGGTAGATACTGACATTCCTGTTATAGTTGTGTAAGTACACATATATTTATCAACGCCGACATCTATCATGGCCAGGAGGATTTCAGGGAGCTGGGCATGAGAAACTTGAAAGAAACTGGCGAGTACTGTGGCACCACTAACTTACATTTTGTTCTTTTCGCCGTCTCTCATGTCGTTGAAGATCCCAGTCAACCACACACCCCGTTCTCAAGCCCAGCCTTCACATTGAACCTTGTCAATGTTGTCGTTTGCTCGTCGTCTGCAACCGTGGGTTCGTTCTCTCACAAAACTGGTTTTTGTAGGCAGAAGCCGCGGCTCAGGCCTGAGCCGAGCCCAAGCCCTGGGGGCTCAAGGCTCAAGGCTCGGGCTTCAAATTCTCCAAGCCCAGGCTCTCGAAAGCCGAGCCTAAGCCGGGGCTTTCAGGCCGAGCCGGGCCCGTACATCACTAGTTGGGTGGCCTTGGGAATTATTATCCAAGTTTGGAAATCCCTGGGCAGATTTTGCAAGTTTTAGAGAGAAAGCCCTGGGCTCCAGAATGCGTAGATTTGCTTCCGAAAGCCCTGGAAATGACCAATTTTCCCCTGACGCGGCAAGACCACGTGACTCTCAATCGGGCTTGTTAACGGCGTCATGGTTGATGCAGGTGCTACGCTGAGGCATAGTTGTTGATTAAAGCACACCAAAAATTAGTAGAGAGCGTCGTACCTCTTGTTTCTGGTCCCAGTGATTCTCCAGATGTTCCTGGTATGGCCTGTTCTGCACAAAAAAACCCCAACCATCATTCAAGCCGGAATCTCGCTCCTCGGAGGAGACTTTCTTCCTTTTGAGCCGGAAGTTACCATCCAGTGCGATAAAAAGGGCATATAAGAATCTGGATATTGCACGAGATCAGTGCAGGAAAATAACAGAGTTATAAATGTCGCACAGTTTGGCTGCCGGTGCGAGGTTCCAATCCGGCGGTAAATTGATCCCTGGGTGCAGGCATGCTGGGCAAAGCAGGGCCAACTCTCCGAGTTTGGTGCCATCGATACTTAGTCATCTGTCTACGTACATTGAAGAACTAAGGTAGGCTAAAAAGAATACCTCGACAGACCATTAAGGTAAATGACTGAGTGTGGACGTGAAATAAAATATAAATAGTCATCCTACAACAACCTAACACTCAGTAAGAGAGGCTGGAGGGAGCACAAGGGCGAAAACTCTTGAGGGCCATTGCTACGCATGGCAGTACGAGTCTTTTTTTTCTTTAAATTTATTGAAAAGCAATATAACTGAAGATAATATTTCATGTCCATTTCTCAACAAGTTATAAAGGTCTAATCACCAAAACTATCGTTAAGGCCAGAATGCCCACATAAATTATAATTTACAAATATCAGGTTTGCGATTAGGTACATGTAAATAAATGAAAAAATATCTGGAGGAGAGCCACCCACCTTACCACTCCACCTTCGTATGGTTGATGCATTGGGGTAAAATCACCCTTTTCGTGCTTGACGTGTTGGCGATGGGCTCGGTCCATCTTCCTGTGACCTTACACGTTCGTAGTGGGCTTACTCGTCATCGTTCAGTGCTATGCATCGTCGTTGGGACGTTGCTGGGCCCTGCTCGCCATCGTTCGGCGCTATGCATTGTCGTTGGGTTGTCACTCAGGCTGCCAACTGGCCCATACTCGTCGTTGGTGGGCCCACTTGTTGTCATTCGGTGCTATGCGTCGTGGTCGGGCTGTCACTTGGCCCGTACTCGTCGTTGTTGGTGGGCCCATTCATCGTCGTTGGGTCGCGGGCAGGGCCTACTCATTGTCATTGGAACATCACTGAGCCCAACTTGTTTTCATTGGGTCTCGTCATCGTTGGGTTGTCTTACTCTTCGTCATTGGGTCCTCGTTCCCTCATGAATATGCTGGCTTCATTCGCGTGACATGGTGGGGGCTATTTGCATCTTATTCGATACGTTAGTGTTGGGCGAAACGTCGGCGTTGAGCATATGTGTTCAGAGGCAAGAGAATGACGAAAACGAACCACGACCAAAGTCGCAGTTCACTTTCGTTACGTACCAAATGAGCCTCCCATTGCTTGGGTCCCCCCTCGTGTTCATCCCTCCCTAACGTTTCCGTCGAGCGTCGTTAAGCCGCCCACATCCCTCCGGAGAGGGGAGGGGCGGATGTGGCTGGGATCCGTGTTCCTGTATTTGCTGGGGGCGTTGTCGATCGGGCCCACATTCCAAAAGATAGGGGAAGGGCTCCTGGCGGGATGGTTGCATGTAGTTGGGGGAGTTGAACTAGCGAGAGCGAAGGTGGTGATGAGATGAGGGAAGCACCAACATCAACCTTGATGCGGTTGATGTCGAATTCGAACTCCGCTCCCCCAAAGATTGCAATTGATATAAATCCTCATCAGCACGATAAGTGAAATAAGAAGAGTAGTATTTTAAGAACCTTCGAATACTGTACTGATACGACCAACTCTTCGCACTATGTGACATGTGACTGCGCGAAGGGTTAGGCAACTCTTCGAAATTGAGTGGGACAAGTGACATTTTCCGAATCTCTTCTCTTCGGCCCCATATTTGCAAAGAATCTGGGATTTGGAAACACCGGCATCGTTCACCGGCGGTGTGGACGGCGGCAGTACCCGAAGATGACCTAATCGCTGTATAAGCATTCTCGGCAACTATGGCACTGACTGGTTTTGTCAGCCGCCCTGCCTTTCCTCCCGCCCAGCGCCGTACGTTTCGATGTTCAGCAGGTGCTTTAGTCATTCCCCCCATGTATGTAATTTGTAGAGTCAATCGTAGACCGACATTTAATGTTCGAATAAACCATTCCTCGGTAAATTTAGAGATAATGGGAACATAAGATCCATGCAAAAGTAATACCAGGCATGCCCAGCATCTGGAGCATAAAAAATGTCTAGCGAACATATGAGAAGATCCTGCCATACTGCTTACTATTTCAGCAACTCAAACATACCTCCAAGAAGATGACTGGCCTACCCTTGAGATGCATTTCTGGTTGTTGGGCGATGCCACGATCTGATACTTTTTTCAAAAATGGTATATATAAGTATGCTATTTTAAGCTGTGGTATTGTGTGAGTTAAAATTTAATCTATGCCTGCCGTCCTCTGCAACCACCTGTAATAGCCCTTCTCATGTATCAATAGATGGTAGTTGCCTAACTCACTTCATACATGCATAGGGGCACTTGCCCACCAGCCAAAAAAAAGTGAAAAATAGGGTCCTGCCGTGGAGCCGGGGATGGTTAGGATTAGTAATGGGGTCTTTTGGGTGAGCGGGTATGATGGTTGACTTGCCGAGGGTGCCGGATGGGAGGGCGGGGGTGTATAATAGGGCGGGATGGTTGGGTAGGGGTTGGGGGCACCAGCAAACATATGTAAACAATGCCAGAAACAGTGGTCGGGTGGTGCGCTCACTGTTGGGCGGGTTTGGGGGCGGCAAATTAAATATTTTGGGGGTAGTAGGGTATAATACACCCATCTGGGATGTTTTGGCGCTCCAGGGGGAGCGGGACGAGGCCAGCCAGCGTTTATGGGGTGACATATTACTTGGCAGCTTCCCAATTAGGCAAGCGGTGCCAG
>Ga0307517_10003425_pt1 | contig 24669 bp, 23 predicted proteins | sample 23_EM_MG_FD_194515 | JGI IMG/M metagenome (GOLD analysis project Ga0307517, IMG submission 194515) | Populus trichocarpa ectomycorrhiza microbial communities from riparian zone in the Pacific Northwest, United States - 23_EM | ecosystem: Host-associated > Plants > Roots > Unclassified | place... | reverse complement strand
CCTTGTTGCCATACGGCGTGTACCAGTTGCTTGATCTCGAGGCATAATTGGAGTTGTAAGTTGTACGTTATTCTGATGTGATCATGGCCAAGACACTAGTGTCTGGTTACTAAACGACCGCTATTGCCGTGACACTATCGAGTGATAATCCATGACGACAGACTGAACACTTATGAATCGCCGGTCGTCAAGTTAAGTAAAGGTGTGGTAAGTAGCTATAATATAATAGGTACTCTGGGAAGTGCATAACATGCCCTGTATGTATGTATGTAATACGGTATTCTACTCGTGCGCGGGGCAGCACCTGTGCGAGTATAATACTTGAGTATGTTATGCTCTGCTTACTTACTTGCTTACTGCTGCTGTGCGACTGGCCTGGGGCGGGTTACCGTGGGTGGGATAGTATGGTAAGGCAGATGTCGGGAAGCTTTGCGCGGGGGGGTGATGGGGCTCAAGGGAGGGCTATAGTATGGTATGATAGTATCATATGTGTAAAGTGCGGTATGGTGAGATGAGAGGTGACCTGAGGTGAGTGAGGGTGGGGTTGGCATTCGATTGCCGATAGGTGGGGGAGGTGAGTAACTACCGGTTAGTCACACATGTTCACTTTTGTTTATGTATAACGATTGCGGGGTGGTGATGGGGGTGCGGGGATGTTTTTAATTCTCTTGTTTTCTTTTTTGTTTCATCTAGATTGTGTGGGATAGTGATGGGGGACCTTTGTGGGAGTGACGTGCGGGGGATGTGATATGGTGTAGCGTGTGTAGGTAGCACTCGGTAGTTGGGGTAAAATCATCGTTGGAGGTCCGCTGCAGTGCAGCGTAGCGCAGTGTGCTGGATTGAACCGAACAGTTGCGATAATACAATACCGTTCATTCCTCTCTGCATTCCCCCTCCCTGTCCACCTCCTTCATCACCAGGACGTATGTAGCAGCAGTACCGTGCTATAGTAGTTTACCCTCCCCCCCATCCCAACCTTAATCGTGAAAACAGAATAAAAATACCATAAAACTCACCCTATGAAATAAAGCCCAAACCCAAACCCAAACTCCTCCTTCCCTCTCCCAAAAAAGCATGAAGAACCTGATTGCGAACCTTAACTGAATCAAAACTCAAAGCCAGAATGACCCTAACACCCCTTGTCTGTAACCCTTCCCCACCGGGCCAGCACGTCCCAACCTCCCAAGCCAGCCTCCACCTTGTGCTTACTGCCACCACACCACCACTCCCTGTCTCTATTCCTCCTCCTCTCCCGTTCCTCACATCCAAGCCTCAAATGCCACTCCACTGTGAACCCAAACACATCCGGAACATTCTCATCGGCCCCCAACTCCCTCAGCAGTCCGAACATCCCCTTATCCCTCTCCTCCAGTGCCATGTGCAGCGGCGTGAGGGCTTGTCCCCCCCGCTGCTTGCAATCGATGTTCGCGCCCGCTCCGACGAGCATGCACACGAGGTCCTGGTTGCCCATGCTTACGGCTAGGTGGAGTGGTGTACGGCCATCCCAGGCCGGCACGTTGACGTGGGATTTGCCGAGGGGGTGGGAGAGAAGTTGGTGGAGGAGGCGGGGGGATTGGTGCTTTATAGATAGATGTAAAGCTGTGTGGCCCGTCTTGGGATCCTGGAGGAGGATGGGGACGTCATGTGGGTTTGGGAGGAGGAGGTGACGTTCCAGGTGTTCCTTCTCCCGCTCTTGGTCTGGGCATGGATATGAGGGCTGGTCCCCAGATGGGGATGGGGATGGGGATTGGGATTGGGATGATGGAGAGGGCGATGGGGATGGAGCGGGTGGGGAAGGTACCAAACGTCCGTTCACGAGAATGCTAAAATGTCGAGATGCGAGAATCGTTCGGAGTAGCTGACACTGAGAGTACATTGCCGACCAGGTTAGTGCGAGGAGTAAATGCTGTTCGCTGTTCGCCGCGTGTTTGTATGTCTGGCTACTGAGCACGGCGGTTAGGAGGGGATGTGTGCGGATAAGCGAGTTGAGGCCATCCAGTGGGAGGTCTTGCGCGACCATTAGCAGGAGTTCGTTTGGTAGATGAAGAAGTCCCATTCTGGCGTTCTTTTCTTATTTTTATCCTATCTTCCTCCTCCTCTTTTCCTCTCCCCTAATGAATGGATCGAGGAACGAACAAACGAATGAATGAATGGAGTGACGAATCGATGGATGTCGTGATGATTGATAGAGTTGGGGTTCGGAGTTGAGGAGGAATGGAATGGAATGTAAAGGGGAGAGGAGGAGGAGGAGGTTTGAGGGGAAAGGTTTGTTTTTGTTATTTATGCCTGCTGCACTCAAGCTTGATCGGAATCTGAATAGGTTGCCTGATAAAAAGGGCCCTTTTCCCTTTCCCTCTTCCCTCTTCCCTTTTTCCTTTTTCCCTTTTCTTTTTCCTTTTTTTCTTTTTTCTTTTCTTTTTCCCTCTTCTTCTTTTTGGGATGTATTGTGCGAGGGAGGGCGGGTGGTACTGGATGTATGCTGGGACACAGGATCTTCGTTTAGCAATCCCGATAGGAAGGAAAGGGGTGAGGGCGAGAGGAGCAGGTGGGTAAGGGACTGAAGGAAGAAAAGAGGGAAGAAAAGAGGGGGGAGGAAGCTGGACCGGCATTCCGACTCTGTTATCCTGCCCCATTTCAAGCCCTCGCACTTTACTTATAAGGTAAACCATTGCATTGTAAGTCAAAGTAAAGTTATCCATGCTGCTTATGCGCTCCAGCTAAATGGCTGAGTCAGAGCCTTGCCAATGGGTCCCTCAGATGAGCCTAAAATGACTGATCCTTCAATTGGTCGATAGTAAGGAGGAGCCTAGAGTTGTGTCTGGATGGATGGACATCCAGGATATATATATTATATTACATGTTCGGCTTCGACAGACAGTCTTCTCGACGGGCGAATGGGGATCGAGTATGCTGGGCGGAGAATAGTTTAAACAATCCCATATTGAAGCCGACCTCCTGCATCATCCTTACAGCCAATTGCAGTAGGGTGGATACCTATCATCCATCCATGAGTCCTACCCCACCAACCCGGTCCCTGAAAATCTCCCCTCCATAGGAAGCAAGAAACAAACCCCAGCGCCAACAAATAAATAAGTTCCGCCCAGACCACTTTCACTCTTCCACCAACCGCGAGTATGGAACCCTGTTGCTGTAACCCCCCTTATCTCTCTCTCCGTCGAGGCGCTTGATAACAAGCCTTAATCATCCATCCCCCGGCGCCCTCCCTCACAGCTTGTCACTCGATAAGCTCGCACCTCCTTGTTTCGCCAAGAAATCTGTGCTACACCCTGTTCGTGCGTCTCCCGCTTTCGTTTCCTGCCCGCGAGTTGCAGGTTGCTGCACGCCACCAACCAGGCTGGACTACTCGAGTACTCGAGCTCGAGTGCAGAGTGACTGGTCAGGTCTGAAGGGATTTCATGCCAGTTTGTTCTTTGTTTTTTTTCTCCCCCTTCCCTGCCGGAGAATAATTGTCGCGAGAAAAGCGGGATGGGCAAAAGGGGGCAATTATGGAGGAAGGTGACAAGTAGCAAGTAAGAGGAAAATAAGGAGTGGTCCATGCACTCCCCTGGATCGAGAAGATGGAAGGAGGGTTTACCCCGGAGTGGTACCGCATATTGATTGGTTGTATTGGATGGTTGGATGGCATTGTTTTTGTGGATGGTGTGTTGGTCGAGGTGCCTCGGGGGTTACCCGTCTTCCCCGGAGCCGAGGCTGTGCGCATGTGCCGCAGAGCCTCTGTAGATCGGTTTGGCAGGTACGATACGATACCCGTACGGGTACCAGGGGAAAACATACTATCTTAACTTTGCTACAGAACCGGACAAAACTACTACTATACATCATAATGGTCGTAAAAGCTTGTATCTTTGACATCGGCGGAGTTTGCGTAAGCTCTCCATTGCCTCTCCTCTTCCCAGCCCCTTCCTCCCTTTTCCCAGCCAACTAACGAATATACCACAGGTCCTCTCTCCCCTCCACGCAATCCGGGCCTACGAGACCAAAAACTCTATTCCAAGCGGCTACATCTCCTACGCAATCGTCACTTCCTCGCCCTCAGGTTCCTGGGACAAGCTCGAGCGGGGCGAGATCCCGATGAACAGCGCCTTCTTCGCCGGCTTCACCTCAGACCTAACAGACCCCGAAACCTGGAGCTCATTCCTCCGCTCCCGCAACCTCTCCGAGGTGGCGACCCCACCACTATGCATCGACGGTGAAGCCCTCTTCTGGCAGATGATGACCGAGTCCCGCACCCCGAACCGGCCAGTCGTCTCCGCGATACGCAAGCTGCGTGCGACGGGACGATACAAGGTCGCCGCACTCACGAATGACTACCAATTCCCGCGAGACCACCCGCTCGCAGATAAATCGGAGTTGAAGGGGCTGTTCGACGTGTTTGTCTCGAGTAGCGAGTGCGGGATGAGGAAGCCGGAGAAGGGGATTTATCGGCTTGTGCTCGAGCGGCTCGGTGTCGCTCCGGCGGAAGCAGTATTTCTAGACGACCTAGGGCTAAATTTGAAGGCTGCCAGGGAGTTAGGGATTATTACAGTTCGTGTGCCGCTCGAGGAGACGTGGAGAGCTCTTAGGGAGTTAGAAGGGGTGCTTGGTGAGAAGTTACTGGATGAGGAGGAAGAGCCAGTCGAGGAGAAGGCGAAGTTGTAGGCCTTTCCCAGGAGGGAAAAATGAGGATGGATTGGTCGATTAATGCCCATATTGTGCCTAGCAACACTTTGCAGACTCCAAGTAGAATATTCAAAACTTAACCCACCACCCCGGTTCACTGCCAGTCACTCGGGGGCTATCGTACAAAAAAGCTCAGACCCCCCTTCCCCGGGACGCGGTATCACAACACCCTCGCGCCCAAAGCCACATATCACATTACCTGCCTCATCTTCCCCGTAAAACATCCACCCCTCCTAAGCGCAACCAAAGAAAAAAGGCGCACCCAGATGACCAAGCCGCCCGTACCCATACCCACCCCTCCTTCCCTGATCGTAATCTTACGGCGTCAAGCCTATCTTCGGTATCACCGAGACCTACCTTGCCGCACCGTACTTGTACCGTACTTGTAAGCACCACGAGCCAAACGACACCTGTAATTAGCTGTCTGCGCAGCTTTGATTGCTACAGTACCCGAGTACTCGAGTACAGTAGTAATCACCCAGTGCACCCTGCCACAACAGCAGACCCGATTCCTGTCTTTCTCTCGGCTCCCCAAACAAATCACGGGCATCCTAGACCGAACTTTCACACACGCACACGCACACGAATGGGTGTTGGGACGGCAGCTACTTCCCCGCCTCATGGTCGTCCCGCCCCCTAAGTCTTGACCTGCACTTCCACTTTTCAAGGAAACTCGACGAGCGAAACACAAAACCAGCCCCAACCAAACATCCTGCCCATTTATCCATCCACATATCTATCCCCCGGTCAGTCTGTCCATCATCCAACCGCCCCCCAGGACCAATAAAAATAACAATAGTCATAATTAATTTTTTGTCTTAGAAAGAAAGAAAAAAGTGATCAAAACTCGACCAAGAAAGAGAGTAAATAAAGCTAACAAGAAACCCCCATTTACCCTCTGGAAAAAGAAAGAGCGCAACATTTATTCCTCCTTGGCACCACCCCGACCAGACCTCTCGGCCTCGTCGATGCTCTTCTTGTCGGATACAACGTCACCGCCTTGCATTCCCTGCATCATTCCTCCAGCTTTCCATGGCCTCTTGAGGTCCCCGATAGCGGGCTTCCCAAGGATGTGGATCTGGACGAGCTTGGATTCGAAGGCAGTTTTGAGGGGAATTATGCCTGTTTGTTGTTAGAATCGCCTCCAAAAAGAGGAAATGGAGGAAGGAGGGAGAGCAATTACTTTGGATAAGTAATGGGTTAGTGTACTTAAAGTAGATATGCATGACACCCATCATCCCAACGCCCATCAAAACGCTCTTGAAAGCCGCCTTGAGCTGATCGCGGTCGTAGGCTGAGATGGTAGTCGTTACGAGTTTCGGCTGGTCGCCGGAGAGTGGCTGAGCGGGTTCAAGATACTTCATTGTTGTGTGGTCTACCCCATTCATTCCCAAAGTCAGCAATGTAGTCCTCTCCCCCCCTCTCCACCCTATTCTCTTGCTTACCATTCTTCTTAGTGATCTGGCCACTGACGTACACGTACAGCGACAAGATGATAACGTTGGAAAGAACGTACATCGCCCTCACACCGTTCAGAACATTCGGATCATCGAAGGGGACCTTCTTCGCGAGTTGCATCATGCCTAGGATGATCACGACATTGGCACTGTCTCACATAGTCTGTTAGCAATCTTCCATCTTCCATCACCTCCCAAGTTTTAGAGTTTTTTTTTATAAAGAAAAACTGTCCCTGGGCGAAAAAAAACAAAAACATATAACACACATTTGGGAATTCATTTTTATCGTTCGTAAACTAGTTTACTTTGGAAAAAGAGAGTTCCTGAGCGAGCGTTGGAGGAAGGAAAGAGGAAGTCGATGTTGACCAAGGCGATGCCCGGGGGAGAAGAAGGGAATGTACGAGGCGGCGTGGGGGATGAGTTGAGTGGATGAGTGAGTGATACCAGCGATGAGGGAGGTGAAATTATTTTTTCCCACCTACAAGAGGTTGACTTAAAGGGTCAGTGGAAAAGGACACGTTTGTGCGTGGCGGTGGGTGGCTAGTGGGTTACCCGGAGTTGATGGCGGTGGTGGCGGTGGGTTACTCATCCGGATGATAGGTCGGTTTAGTCAGCGGATCGGATCCCTGGGCGACTTTTTTGTGGATGGGTCGAGTCTCTTGGCCTTGGCTATTGGCAATTGTGTAGGGGTAGGTGGGGAGATATCTCGAGGCTAAAATGTGTCCCGTCGTCCTTCAAGAGAGTAGTTAGACTGGTCTGAATGCCGTAATAGCACAGCCAAATAATGAGCCTGATACAACTCTACTACCCAGGGACATTGACCTTGTGAATAGTGCTCTGAGGAACAAGAATGTATTATACTCCTAGGATCGGTACCTGCCCAGGGGTATTTTAGAGCCAGAGGTTGCCCCTTCCTAGGAACATGTATCGTACTTATGTTCCACCGCTCCCCCCATACCTATTAACGAGTGAGAATGCATGATCAGGTACTATACAGATCACAAGCCCGATGTACTGTACACCCCCGTTCGCAAAGTTCTCGCTGATCGGTAGGTATCTTAGCAAAAGTCTGGGGACAACTCATGTACCGGTACAAGGATTTGCACTTCAGGTTTTCTGCAGACACTTGTACCAGTACATTTGTTACTGCCAATATTTTTCCCTGGTACCTCTTGATCCGTGAGAACTTTGCGAACGAGGCTGTACCATACTCATACCTCATGAGCAATATCAGAGATTCTCTGCCATTCTCTGCAGTACCTGAATAAGCTGGGAAACCCCCCACCCACCGACTATCTGAGACCTGCAGTATGTCTGAACCTTCCTTCCTTCACTAGCCCTAACCTGCAAAGTGACATTTCACAATTTGCGCAGCCCTCTTGGAAGGGGGGGTAAACATCTCGTCCCAACCGCAACGAATTATCTATATATCATACCATAATACCACGATAGCATTACGTTAGTAACCGCGTCCACGAGAAACACCCTTGGGCGAAATCCCCCACTCGCAGAATCCCATGTCATCCAATGTACGCACTGTGGTACAACAGAAAGGATCAAAACCTACTACCATTCTGAGTGAATAATCCCAAAGCCCCCACTACGGTAGAGCTCATACATAGGTAAGACACCGTGCTACACATCCCACCCTGTCTCTGCGTGGTGCACGTCAGATACCCAGCGTAATAAAGCACCAGCACGTGCAATTCGCACTCACAGCCCCGGCAGCACTTATACATGTACAAGTAATACATATGTCAACACCCTACGCCCCCCGCCTTGTCCTGGACACCAAAAGCTCGACGGCAGTAGCAATAACGAACACCTTCCCCTCTCCTGATCGACAATCCCGCAGCACGAAAACTACTATCTCTTGGTCTGTCCTGGACAGGTCAAATTTCGTATCATGGCCAGGCACGCTGATGCCAGATTTAGCGGCGGCTAGCCGAACTTGGCCCCCCCGAAGAAGTAAAGCCCCATTCCTAGTCTCTTCACTGCCCAAATGACTCAGCACCCTTGGCGAGTTTAAACATTCATCCCCAGGGCAGGCTCAGCGTCCCTGGATACGAATCTGACTGTCTAAGACACATCCACTCCAAACTCATGAAATCCCGACTGCAAAACCCCCCAGGGTCCAGGGTCCACCGCCGAATCCCTACCGTACAGTGCCCCCCCCCGAAATCGCACAACCAACCCTCAACCAGCCAACAAATCTACCGATCCCATAATAACACCCACCCCTCTCTCCTGCACGATATACAAAACCCTCAAAAAATATGTGGGAAAATAAAAACTCACAAAAAATCACTCGTCCCCTTCCCCTCTGCCCTCACTTCTGATCCCCAATCCCCAATCTCCAATGACGCCCCCACACCACCACGACCACGACCACGCCGGCAACTCTAAATTTCGCGCGCAGCCTGTCATCCCATCCGCTACTCGGTCAGGATCTATCATATATCCCCACTGATTGTGTTAGTTGTCTCAGATACCGATACCTACTCCGCGCGTGCGCTTGTCAGTGCAGCGATATGAGCATCACAAGTCAGAGTCGACGTTGCTCGTGTGGGCGGGTTATTGGCGGTTAGCAGTTGGGGGGGGGGGGCAGGGAGGTTGCGATGTTGTGGCCGGCCAGGTCAGGCTAGGCAGGGGGGCGTGGAGGATTTCGGCGGAGGGGATTCACATCCTCTCGTTTGTTCTAAGTTACAGTGTAGTACCGGTATGAGAAAAAAGGGAAGAAAGAGGGAAGAGACAACTCAGTTCACAATATTATCATAACTGTTGATCCCGTTCATCCTTTTCTTTATCTCCGGTGCTCTTGTTCTAGGTCGGATGGTGGATTGTGTCTCGAAAGCCTTAACCCTACCCCACCTCTCCCCACTTCCACCATACCCTCACCCGCCGGTTCTCAGCACACATACCTGCACTGCACAGTGCTGTACATCGTCGAAAAATCCCCTCCCTTCTTCATTCCCCCATGCAAATGTGACCAGCGGCTATTCAACTCTATGATCCAAAAACCCGCCCAGAAGCGTTGCCATGCATTCAAACAGATGCTGTGGTCGAGTACGTGCATCGATTAATATTCTTGAAACCGAGGTGAACCCCGGGTTTTTTTGTCTCTTGAGAGGGTGGTGTGGGCCATGTGAGGACATTGGTTGGCTTGGATCGGTGTGGTTGGGGGGCAGTCGGGAGGGGTAAAGCCAAGGGGAATCCGTACTGCATCATAAATCCTGAATTCATTCACATACATACTCGTACATACACACACTCGCACTCAGACCTATGATAACGGTACTGGATTTGCAGTGCACAATCATTGCCATTCTTCATTCATTCGATAGCAAGGACAAAGCTTTCGTACTAGCTAGCTATCATATCGCATCGCAGCGCAGTCATGGCCACCATACAGCACGCAAGCAGGCGACCGAGCGTGCACACCCGAGACAGAAGCACAACCCAAGAGGAAATTTTTTTTCCAAACAGAAAAAGAAAATACCAAAAAGAGGAAAAAACGGAAAAAGGCACAAGCATAAAACCGCCAGAATTATCATCACCCTCATGTCTGTACGTGAATCATAGTATACTTGTACCGGTAGGCAAGCCCAAGCCCGATGCAATCACAATCCCAGTTGCTCGGGTCGTAATATGGCGAAGGGAGAACAAACATAAACATAAAGGAGCAGCTTCTTCACTGTTCGCGAATGAAACTTCACTCTTACTCTGACCAATATCAAACAAAGAAGTTGAGCACACAATCATGTTACTATCCCGGCACCGCACTGTAAACCGGGTATTGAATCGTACCGCGAAAACCCGAACACCGAATTTTGTTTTGGAAAATGAAAGAGCAAAGAATAAGGAACAAGAATGGACAGAGAAACGAAGAGGATAATGTACTAGAGTTAGGAGGGGGGGTTGGTATGCAAGTGGGGAGAAGGAAGATATGAGAAGGCCCAATATAGGAGAAAATGGGAATCGCTAAATCGAAGAACAATAACCCGCCCAAAAAAAAGGGAGATGAAGACAGAAAGAAACGCAAGTACCATTTTGTCTTGTCCAATGAATGCATCCAAGCCAGTCATGCCCCAAGAACCAAACCAAATCCAAACCAGCAAAAGGGGGAAAGAAGAGAAAATAGAGAAAAATAATATTCACCGATAAAACATTATTCGAAGGTAAAATAACCTCATCATATCATACATATCTTCACTCTGTTACCGAGCTAGCGAAGACTTATGTGTCAGTTGACTGAGACTTAGCGTCCGTTGCGGGCTCGGGAACGCCGATAACGTTTCCCGGAACCCACGATCGCTGTCCGAGTCAGATATCATGCTTTCTCGCTCTTCGGCTGGTGTCTCCCAGATCTCATTGTCGTCTGCATCGATACCCATGAAAACGCTTTCGCCGTCCGAGTCGTCATCGCCCACCATACTACTGTCGAAGCCCGTAAACATATGGCTAACAGGGCTGGCCCGCGGGGGCGTAAGATCTGGTGTGGGAACTTCAGACGAGGTCTTACGACGAATGCTGCTAAAGTCGCCAGGTCGAAGAGATAAAGCGTCCGCGATTGTAGGGCTCGCCGACGATTGTAGGAGTTGGCGGTGGAGAACAAGAGACATTTGCTCTTGGAGATTCGCGATTTGAGCCTCGAGTTTTCGGCGAGCTCGCTGCTCACGCTTGACTTGTGAGACTAAGCCTGTATATTGAGCCATGCTGACAATTGGGGTTGGTGAGGGAGAGCGGGTTTCTATCAGATCACCGCGCATTAGGGTTGGGCCCTTAATAGTTGATGCAGTGTTGCGCTTGCTCTCAGCATTCACACGGAAACCCTCTAGGGCTTGCAATGTCTCTTCGCGCTCTTGTTCGGTGCGCGGGGAGTATTGTGGTACCCGCTGGTCTGCTGATCGCGGCGGGGGGCAAAGATTCCGCGGAGTGCTAGGCAGTTCAGGACTACCAAGTTTCTCTGATGACCCGGCAGATGAAAACGAGTAACTGCGTTTTAAGAATTTCCGGTCGTCAGTGGGTGGCCCGAGTAGAAGCTCCCGATCTCCATTATCACGATTTGTGGGTGCCCCCGTTGAGAAGGTTCGCCGGGGCTGTAGTGGGAATTCGACATGTTGAGTTATAAAGTTCTGGAGCGTTGCAACCTGCGTTTCCAATTCCTGCACCCTGGTCTCTAATGACACTGCCTCCGTGATCTTCATACTCCCCCCATAGCCATTGAACATCGGACTGAAACTCAGGGGCCGTACCGGCTCCTGGTCGATACAGGGCGTGCTCACGCCAGACCTATCCACCACCGAGACTGTTCCATGATCATTCCGTGCACCATCGCTCCAGTGCCGTTGAAGGCTCGCGGGTCTGGGGAACAATCCCCCGCCGGGGGTAGCCGTGCCATTCACTAGGGTACCATCTGGATTGACGAGACTCCCACTGCTCATACCTCCTTCGTCTTGGGACATTCCTTTCAAGATACCCGACTGGCCGCTGGACGGCCTGCCTGACCACATTGAGATTCGAGAATGTTCTAGGTCGCCTGGTGGGTCGAATATGACACTCGCTACTGTTGCTCGACGGGGCCGTCTATTATCCGGAGGTGGTTGTGGTGGGGCTTTGGTCAGAACTTGACGAGCTTGAGAGCGGGGGGTCAACGCGAATTTAAATCCATTCGTCTTTGGTTGATTGAGTGGTCCGGGTGGTGTGGGAGTGGCTCGGGTAGGAGAAGGGGCTGGTTCGATGTAATCGGGATCGAGTAGTGGTTCCTGATAATCACCCAAGCGGTTGGTCAGTCCGGTTCAGCATCACCAAGATGAATTCCTTGCAGCGAAAACAAACAAACTCACAAAGAAAGTTTCCCGGTCCCTACTCGTTTCACTATTACCATCCACAGAATCACCATATGCCCTTCGTAAATTAGTGTTGCTCCTCCTCCTCAGGAGGCTCAGGGCCATCTTCAGCTTCTGTCCCCGCTTCTTGCTCCTCGCCGACTGCGTGGTGGTAGAACCTAGCTTCTCCATATTTTCAAATTCAGATTGTCGTGAAGGAGACATTTCTCTAGCATCCATGCCTATCGTGATCGTCGATCCGTTGCCGTCCTCGTCGTCGCCGCAAGCGCTGCTAGACTCTCGCTTGGGGGCCGGTAATGGTGGTGGTCCCCTCCCAAAACCAACCTCAAAAACTCCGGTCGAGGAGAAATGGTGTCGACTCATTGTCTTTTCTGAGAGAGTGGGTTCTGTGTCGGCCCTGCTCGGTGGACCTATCGCTGTTGGCGACACGTTCTCCTCCATGATAGGCAGCTGGCTGCTGATCGTCAACTCGTTTCGTCGTACACTGGTAGAGTGCTGCAGCTGTGAACCCTTGTTGTTGCCCTTGAAAAAGTTGAGTGTTGTACTTCGCAACGAAGACATGCGGCGATGCCCCGCCTGCCCCCCCGCTTGCACCGCTGAAACCATCATATTACTACTATTACTACCGCAAACCCCTCTCTCTCCTTGGCTTCTGCTGCTGCTATCGAGAGCCAAAAAGAGCGAAGGGAAAAATTAAAGGAAACGAAATGAAAGGAAAGGGAAATATATATATATCCCAAAGAACGATATCATAAAGGAATCCTTCTTTCCCTAGCTCCCTCATACACTATTCTGTGCTTTTGCTGAGCCGGGAGTGATAATGGGGAGGGGCGGGGGTGAGGGTGGTGGGAAGTGTAGGAAAAAATAATATATAATAAATAAATAAATAAATAAATAAACCTGTGTTGTGGGATATGTATGGTGCGGTGTGTTGTGTGTGGGCGTCCAAGTTTGTGGAAGTGTGTGGGTGTGAGAAACGAACAACTCCAACGTCCAAGCTGGCAAAGCTTCTAAGCAAACACCCGTATTTCGCTGTTTCTGGTGATTTTTCTGGGAGCCAACCCGAATGCTTAGAGAGGGCTGGACCAATTGCTAAAGAGTGGATGACTCGAAGAGGGGTTTCGAGAGTAGAAGCTCGAACAGCCGCCGAGTTGTATGAGTTGGGATGGGGTGGGTTGTAGGAGGAGAGGGTCAGTGCCGGTAGTGGTGGTGAAGATGAGCAGGCAGAGAGGTAGGCATAAGCAGGTAGAAAAAAGTAACTGCACTGTATGTAGGAGGGGGGGGGGAGGAGGAGGAGGAGGAGAGACACGCAGACGTTCTTGGTAGACGCAAGGGAGAGGAGGAGCAGAGTTGAGTGGACGACAAGACAACACCTTACGAGGGGGAGGTCTAGATATTATTACTATTTTCTTTTTTCCCCTAAGAAAACCCTTTTTTGCCCCTAACACCTGTGCGGTCATGGAATCCAAGTGGATTGATACAATGTGTATCATAGTCTCACATACCGGTATTCTTCTCTGAAGACTCCGGCTGCCGTGCGAGCGCAAGGCCTACCGCATGTTTGGTTGTCCGCCAAGAGCTTGGGCTTAGCCGCTTGCTCGCCAGCAGTGCAACCAGCCCGAGCAAGCTGTCAGAAACCAAGCCCTGGTAGGGATTACCGTAAATAGTTGGCTAGTCCATTCTGCCCAAGAGACAAGGAATAGGGAAAAAGGGAGGAAAAAAGGGACAAGACAATTCAAACAGGCAACCAGGCATTAGGGGACATTGGTAGGGATGATAAGTTACTCAGAGTGGAGGAAAATAGTGTATATGCTGGGTGTTATGTGTGAGTTTCCAGGGTTCAAGGCGAGTCTCTATATGAGACAGGGTAATTTAAAGTAAGAGGTTATGCTACGGTACGGTTAGTAGTCTCTTGTGAACCTATTATGGATGTGGATGTCTCACTATACACCGGTGCTTGAGTGCAAGTACAGTATCTGAACTCGAGAAGAGGAACAATTCCGACACGAAATGGAAAAAGGCATGGCCCCGCGACACGGCGGATGGCACGAAAAAGGTACATTGGAAGTTCTTGGAGCTATAGAAATGCCGAATGAGAATGAGTGAGGCGCCACCGATCGTTGATCACAAAAGAGAGCGAGGGCAATCACCCAGCGACAGCATGCTGGTATGAAAAACTACCACAGCAACAATTACGCCAGATCATGAACAACGATTCCGCATCATAACTTATCTTACAAGTTACGACACATAGCAATCCCACGGCGAGCATCACTCAAGCATTCCGTCCTATAAAAGATTAACCTTCACGAATCCTCACGCGCTGCGCCGGTATTGTTCGAGTTTCCGGTATAAAAGAACCGGAACATTTGAGTATGAGACTCAGATACCGGTACGCACGGATAATTTGCCATACCGACTTTTGATCTTTGTGTTCCGGTTCATCACCACCACTATAATACTGTCTACCATATCATATTATCATATCGCACCCTTCCCAGACGTGGAAAAAATGAAGGGAAAAAAACAGCACCAAACCGAGAACTTAGAAACGGCACGGACAGAATCTCAATCAGGTCAACCAGAGCCAGGCCATCATCAAAGATACGAGGAAGAACGGACCACATGTCCAGCAAGCAAGAGAAGGGAAGGGGGGGGGAGAGGAGGAAAAAAGAAAAAGAAAAAATAAGAGAAAAGGAACGATCGGCAAAGCGGGGGTAGGAAAGGGACATAAAAAGATGCACTGAAACAAACCCCCCAATCAACTTCATCGACGGAATGAATGCAGGAAGAAAGGCAAGACGGACGACTTGCATTTCATTATTTATTTATTTATTTCCTCAGGCAATTATGTTTGGCCCGCTCGGAAGGGTCTGCCGTTGACTGCTTTACTGTATCAGGAGCAGCCAGAGCAATTTAGACCATCAGGAAGAATGAAAAGAAGGGGAGTTGTGGGCACTCCCGCCTAGACTTCTTTCTCTGAAGCGCAGGAGAGCAATGGGAGCGTACATTGCAATGTAATGATGTGTAGACAAGCAACGGGCGAGACGTGTGGTAATAGGTGGGGTAGATACCGGCACCATACCATACATCCATCCCAACCACAACCGCTTCTAGGATTTCCATCCAGAAGCATTCTACACTATCTAGCGATAGCATCTACCAGTAGCCATCGATCCGATATCCCACAAAGATTGCAACAACCCATATTTAACAACAATCCGACTCAGCCCACGACCCCCAAGAGCACCTTACCATACAAACCCCATCAATAATATATCCTCCGTATGACCTCCCACTCCAACGATACAGCCCCCTCTAGCGGTGTTACCTAACTCCCCACCGACAAATCCCAAAGCAAGCTACCTCCGGATGGTCAAATGGTCAAAGCGAAGGAGGAAGCGGATTGCCGTAACTCAAGGGAGAAAAGAAAGAAAAATAATAGAAGGAACCCTCAGGGCCAGGGTTAATAATATTAATAATTCGGGGGGGGTGTGGGGGCTGCCAGTTGACACAATTCGAATGGAGCTGCAGAACCTCAAATTTCCTCCACACACTGCACTCGGCGCGGACAACTTGCATCAAACTCCAAAACTCTCACAATCCACCCCTCATGATCATGGGTCAATCACCCATTCTTGCTTGCTATGCACTTCGCGCTGCGGGAATGGTAGTGAGTGAGTGAGTGAGTGAGCGTGGAAACTCCTTCCTCCGCCAGAGGATATACAATAAAGTTAATAGGTAGTGTACTAGGGCGATGCAGTACAGCGCAGCACTAGTAGAATAATAAGGTGCCCGCCGGACCTAATTCTATCCAAAGCTAGCTGCTGTAGCTGGGCAAGCAGGTAGGCGGGCAAAGTAAGGCACAAAATACGTGCCTCGGCGGACTAACTTTGGCTTGGAACAACAGCCAATCTAGCCCCCAATCGACAGGGTTCATTTAGACGAGAATCGGCGGAATTCGTGGCAGCAATCAACGCTGGCAATCTTCAAGTAACATACCATGTACGCTCCCATCGGCGCAGCATCGGGCGGTAAGTCCGGTGTGATTATCGCGAGAAGGAAAGAAAGAGAGAAAGAAAAAACCCAAAAGGACGACGTTCAGGGGTGGTATCGTGCCAGAGTCGCCGGTGCTCCTGCAGGATGGCACTAGCTGTGCTGGAAACCGGTATCATACTCAAGATGCATCATATCAATGCTGATATTGTGGCCTAGTTTTCGACAGACTAATCTACTCACAGCTTGGCCTTAGATAAAAGTTTTTGACAGTCCGGGGATCCAGGGCAAACCCGCTAAACTCCCTCTAGTTGGCCCAGACCTGCGGACTACTCAAAGAACAGGGTTTTACTCTAGCCACTAAGGCGAGAGTTTGGCAGAATTTTTTTTCCCCACCAGAAATTAGCGTAAAAGGAGAGTTTCGCTGCATATTTCGCGCTACAAGCACGTAAATACGGAGAACGCCCTAGGTGCTGTACGATTACAGTTCAAGTATCATACTGGTATCGTATTATAACCACCAGTAAAGGAAGGCAAGGTTCCCCCCGAATGCGTGCGAGCACTTGACTACTAACTCTCCGAAACCGTATACCAGACCGTACAGACATGGGCGATAATCCGATCTTTGGCCACTCTTTTTCCTTCTCTCCTTTCCTTTCTTGTTTCTGCGGTCAGGCACAAGTAGATAGACTAGACACAGGGGGTGCAAGAAGCAAGGTCGCCGTTCACGCGGCTCATCGACTTGCCGAAAAGCAGGTACGAGGTTTCTGGCACTCTGCTGGCATTGGCTAGTTAGTCGGTTGATGAATCAGTGGTACAGTACGGTACGGTGCGGAGCTCCAGAACACTGATCCGGATTTTAAGTGCTGTGGTGTAGCGCAGGTATCGCTGTGGGAGATAGTGGAGTTCAACCGAGTTGGACCATGAAGGAAGGCAGGAGGTAGCATAAGCGCAAGACGACATTTCACTCGTAACGTACGAGTGCACCAGTCTGCTCTGCTCTTCCCCATAACCTAACTAATCCCATTGAATATCATACAGTATTGCCGTAAAAGCCGGAACAATTGGGGATTAGGCTAGGACGTCCAGAACTTCTCCCTCTGAATCAAGGAGAAAACACAGCGAAAAATATTATCCTTCCACCTTCAATTGACACAAATAAAAAGAAAATATAGGAGCGAACGTTTAAAATACCATGAAAAACAGGGGGGGTATGTTTAAAATACCATGATATACCATGACAGGGGTGAAGTTTCAAGCCACAATTACAAGGGTAGAAAACAATTAACTGGGACAGACAAGGATATATTTGGCTGGTTAACTTAGAATAACTGTTCCATAACTTCTTGCCGAGCCATGGTACTAGCAATCTTGGCGCAAAATTAAGCGAAAATCATCCCTTTTTAGGCATTCTAACTGTGCCAAGCCCCATCTTTACCACTGGGAAAAATATTAAAAATTAGGCTTCATATGGCGTTATTTTTGGTAATTTTCCTATGATTTTTATTATTTTATTATTTTATTATTTGGGCCCCTCATGATGGTATTTAGACTCTTGAATAATGATTATTTCTGCAGTGGTCGCATTTGGTGTGGAGGAGGTCATAGTTTGCAAACTTCGCCCCTGTCATGGTATATCATGGTATTTTAAACAGAGACCCCCGTTTTTCATGGTATTTTAAACGATCGCTCAAAATATAGACTTGAGCACAACAGACCTTGCCGAGAGAGGCAACTCTAACGTCGTAGCGAGATTCTCAGCCTTTTCTGTGACATCAAAAACCCCTACGGTACTAGTGCGAGGTACGAGTATCATACCCCCCCCCCTACTTGTACGAGCAACGAAATACAAAGTTCAAAAATCACTCAACAAGAGTATGATACTGGTATCACAAAAATAGTGCAGTACTAATCCGTATCATAACACAACCCCTAATAACAATCCACAATGCCATAAACCTCCCTCCTTCCAAGCCGATGAAATAACTTGCTCTCATCATCCATCATCGTCATCATCCTAGGACACTCCCTCCTTCAGTTCTCGAATTTTCTCCCGCACCGCCTCATTATCCCCCCCTGTGATAGCTATAAGGAAATAAGGAAGAAGCTTCCTTACCTCACCTCACTCTTGCCTTATTGTACCTCGCTAGGTTCAATTCAGCTACCTAGTACCTTGCAAGAATCAGGTACCAAAAAAATAAATAAAGATGAAGAGGGCTGAAAACGGTCTAGCCCCGATTGGGGGTAAAAAAGAAAAAGTGTGTTCCACGGTGTTCTGTTTGTCTGAAACCCCACCTTGTTGCGGCTAAATGACTAAGAAAGGGTGGGTGGGAAAGAGGGAAGGGGGGGGTTTTTTTCCCCCCATTTTTTTTGGACTGGGATCACGTGCGGACACGTCAGGACTTGGGCTTGAAAGGTGGGAAGTGAGAAGGAAAAGTTTATTTGGTTAGCAGATGAGAGGGTTAACACGTGAGCGACGCGGCGCGCGGAGTGATTATAGTGCCGGTACGATATGGGGGTATGGCGATGGTGATGGGAGGTTGAGGGAGGAAGTGAACGAACGAATGGATGGGTGAGTGAATGAATGGAGAGACGCGGTTTGAAATAAGAATGGGGAAATATTCACTGCATCACACGATCAGTCGATCCTCCCTCCCCGCCGTACCAAGCACGCAAGAAAACCTCCACCAAAGAACTTTAGACATCGATATCCCCCTCGGCGACCGCCCCCCGCTTTCACCAAATCACCACTCTCCGATCCAAAACGCTAGAATCTTCACTCCTATGGACGGTACTGCACCTCCCCTTCCACTCTCAGTCCCGCCTATGGAAACCACAGGACATCACACTTTTTTTTAGAAAATGAAAATCAAGAGTCTTATACCATAGCGGTCCTCATCCATCCGTCTTTCTATCCAGTGATCTCTTAAAGAACATGTGTGCTCGAATGGTCACTCCGCCGTCCCGGATTTCGACAACCCAGATACCTCACTGTTTCTGAATTCCGAATTCCTCCACATCAAGCCTCACCCATTGTCCCGGATCACTCACTGTACCGGACCGGCCCTTGGGACTCCGGCTGTCCGGGGAAGCGGGGTGACTGCACTTTTCTGTAAAGCACCGCTGATCCAAAATCGGCCTTGTGCGTATAAGGTGCAGAAGCTGTAAAGTTGATGGTACACATTGGTGCAATCATCTCTTTATCTTCACTTCTTCATTACCTTTACTTTTATGGGCTCAGGCTTTGTGCTGGTGCAGTCGAGGACGGCTGCCTGCGGGTTGGGTTGTCAGGAGCGCTTGGGGCAGCCTGTGCTTGAGTATCGGTGGACTAAGAGAAACGGAAAAACGGAATTGATATTTGATATCACGAAACACGATATCACAAGATATCCACCACTTCTTTGCCTTCTATTTCTTTTCTTTTCTTTTTTCCTCCCCAATACCCCGTTCCACCACTCGAGCACTACGGTATAACGAATGCTATTGACCGGCCACCCGCAGACGGACAGAAGATGCCAGCACCGTGTTTACTCGGACAATCCACTATCAGATAAGGAAAAGAGCTAAACTTCCATAAGATTAGCTGAACGAGTTAACGAAATTACGAATTCCAGTTAATAAGGCCTAACGAATCCAGCACACCCAAGCCATGCCGTGTCAGGTAAAAGCCATTCCTGCTCGAGGTGTTCTGTCCCCGATTGCGGGGATTAGGGGCCGACGGATAACCTGACTGTGTCGGAATATATTAACCCCATAAATAATTTCCCACAAATAATTAAATTTGTTTTTTCTACAATCCCAACAACCAGAACGGATCACCAATCCCGATTTCTGTACTCGAGTACCTGGTTCATGTGCGAGACCAAGCCAGACTAGACCAGACCATACTCCGACACTTGAGCCCACCAGTCAGTATTCAACTACCGTATCCAAGCCTCCTCCTCCGACTTTTCCTCGCTTGAACCTCGGCCACTTCCCTCTACAGTAAGCTACGGAGCTCGCACGGTAACCCAATATCTCATCTCACCATAGCAGACCCGCAAACACCCTAGCGAGGTAAAACAAAGCGCAACGGCATATCCCGCACCAGCGCAGCACAGTATCTTGGCAGCCAATACTGTACTACTTGTAGTGCGAATGCCAGGGATTTTTTTTCGTGCAAGACAGGGGTTGTTCCGCAGGTTAAACCAACTTTTTAACCAACTTTCACTGATGGGTACTTGTGCTTGCACCCTATCATGATCACAAGAATTTACTCGCTGTGCTTATCATACCCATTCGCCTCTCGCAACTGGGCCCTTACGACCGACCACCAACGCAATACCGTACTCTAGAAGCAAGCGGACAGGTGGAAGGATGTTTTTCGGCATCGTGCCATGCTGGAGCATTTCTCGGCCCTTCCCGAAGGAAAAACAGTGGAGTTTTGAGGCAGACTTGGCGCAGGTTGGGGACCTGTGGACACGTCTGACGGGTACAGTAGACTACCGTACGGAACAGTGACATGATGGCGGCCTGTTCCATTAAATCGGCCTGCTGCCGCAGCGGTGGTGGCTGTGGTGATGTGCGCCCGGTCATTTCCACCCTAGCCCCCGCTCGCTACTGTAAGTCAGGGGGTGGAGAGTGGAGTGGGGATTCTTGTCATGGGTGCTCACTCCGATCTCGGATCGGCAGACGAGGCGTGTGGATTGGGATGTCTTGGGTTTGGCTTTTTTTGGGACTACGGTGTTCCCCTTCTATACACTTTTTCTGATTTTGGGTGTGATGGGAGTTGTGCCTCCTGCGTCTATGCCTCCACTTGTATGATACCGCAGTGTGTTGTGGTCACTTGGGAGGTGGATAGGGACACTCTTGCGAGAGACCGGGTAGGGAGTTCCTAGATAGGGGAGGAATGTAGGATAGATAGGGGTAACAAGAGAGGAGAGGGGGGATTTGGCAGTACGACGTGCAATTGTCGAGGCTGTCGAATTAGTTGAAGTTTGGCTGGTTGGGGGGTTTCTGTGATGGGTTACGCATACCACCAGTATCCCCACAGCTGTCCTAATTGTCTGTGTGTTTGTCGGCGGGTTTTCGCACGGTTATGGTAACTTGGTCACTTGTGTGTGTGACGAAGTGGGGACTGGCAGGGAACCACTCCTCCCTTATTCGAGTCCTTTGATCGCTTCACGATCCCACCGTATCCTACAGAATTAATGAATAGATTATAAACTCTCTGCATAGTGCGCCTTGCAGTATTTACGGAAGTGAGGAAAGTGGCGCGAAAAATGGGACTCTCGCTGAGGAACCCCTCCCCCCAAACGAGCCATGAAGAACGGAATGCCGATTAAGTGAGCACCTACTGGGAACCCTCCCCCCCCCCCCAAACAATCAATATAAGTACCGTATCATGCCCCCACATGAACCCCCATTTTATTTATCCATTCTAACCAATTCGTCAACCTAGAGAGAGGCACGGGCACGGGCACAGTCTGTTGTAGGGTCGCAAGATTCCGGCGCTGCGAGCACAGTACCGTACCCTACCCGCACGGAAAATTGGCACCACAAACAAATCTCGACCAATCAGACTGCGAACACTTGCCGGTTCTGGCGACTCGGGGATCTGGCGACGCCGGAAGGGACTCTAACCGCGCGGTCCCATACCGTACCATGCTCGATTCCAACAAACAAACAGAAGGAGCACCGAACTATGGTGGCTGCTGAGCTACCAGCACTTGGAGTCTGGAAAGGGCATTGATCATGGTGCTTAAGTTGCCATCAGTAGGAGCGATACGGCCCGGCAGCCACCGCTTCTACAACTGCGGCGTCATAATAGCGGATACGGTAGTGAAGGCGCTGGGCAGACCCTAGTTTGTGCCCCGTGCGTTACTCTTTAGTCTTGAATACGGTACGGTACCAGCTTTGGTATGGTACGCGACATGCTCGAGGATCAACTGATGAGTGATTATATCATCAGAATTTAGCTCGGTAGGGATCATGTTTGCGGAAAATCTTACCTGTAGTATGACATCCGAAATTGCTTCGTTAAAAGTTTCGCTTCCTTAGCTTCTCGGCTGAGGGGTGATAAGGCAGAGTTTGTTTATGCTTGATTGTTGGTGGAATTGCTCAGCTTGGGGTGTTGGTTAGCGTGGTTACCGGTATGGGGAGCCAAGCGAAAGGGCAAACTATTACCATCGCAGCTCACGGGTCCCCGAGCCTGACGTGAAGGTGTTCGGGATGGCTCTAGCTGATCAACTGGCGCTCGGGAAGCTTGGGCTACGGATCGGTGCGAGGTCCTTCGCCGAACGCGTCCGTTCTTTGTTAGCGCGTTAGCACAAGAAACAACTACCGGTACTATAAGCATCGCCTTCGGCCTGGTAACTTACCGGTAACTGAGAATACGGTACTACAGCAGGGCGAGGGGATCAAGGAGAGATCAATTCATACCGAGCCTAGAGCTTTGGGGAACGGACCCGGTAGCGTGGGGAGGGGCCGCGCTCAGTGATTTCATGGGGTCCGTGGGTTTCCGAATTTGTTCTTAGACCTTATGATTGCCAAAGACACTATAATAACTAACTTTGGTTATTTCGGCCTAGAACCCGGAGTTATTGGTACAATACCATAATATTATTATGTGGTATCCACCAGGTCTGCCATTGTCCGAGCGTTGATAGCTCTTGTTGGCGCCCCAGTAGGCTCTTGGGTTCTGAGCCCAGTTTCCTATCTTGGGATCAGGATTGGCTCGAAATGGGATACAACTACCGTAGCGCCAGGGCGTCGGGCCAACATCAGCCTGTTGTCGTTATGGGTGAAGTATCATACTATATACTAGTACTCTTGGTTATATTCTAGGGCTCTGGAGTTTAGATGAGGGCTTCGTAAGAATGTCTGGTTGTTGGGGACGTTTCGCATTTATGTCTTTCAGGGCGATGCTCATGCCTAGAGTTGAGTTTTGGAATAGTTTCGGGAGAAAATGCCCATTATAGTCCATCCATGAGAGGAATTCTTCTAGACGCCCTTGCTTCGCACCTTAGTTACGGGCTCGGACGGTATCCGGAAGGTCAAATTCCTCGTAGAGGCACCCTGGCCCGGGCAATGAGAGTGAGGGCAAAACAATGACTCTTATAGGAAGTTCGGGTTGCAGTGTTTCACGTTTTTTCGCGAAAAATACGGGGATAAACCGCAAGCCTTGTCTGGCTAAATCTCCGGAGCTTATATCATACTTTTTACGTTATGCTGGGCTTTCTGGCGGGATGTGTTTGCGGTTTGGAAGGGTTACGATTAGGGGGTAATGTTTGCTATAGCTTACCGTACCTGCTATTTTTCGAACTAAGGGTTGGAATAGAGAACTCCCTTCCCAAATGGTAGCCTGAGCAATACTTAAGCCATTGGATCGGTCAGGCTGGAAGAGTGCCAAACCTGGCACTGCGCTATGGTGTTGGTAGAAAGCATCTGAATGCATCTCTTTGTTTCCATCACGGTGTATCACTCATGTGGTGACACGCCAGAGTCTAGCTTCACATCTAGGTTAAAAGGCATTATGTATATGTGAGAAATAGGTATCCTCTCCTGGGAAGGGGGGCAAAGAAACCGCTCAGGTATGTTATAGTCTAGGATCCAGGAGTAGTCTCTTTCCTACTGCTTCATCGAATGTCACTCGGCTGCGGTACAGTGATTTGTACCAAGTGTGATCAATAGGATACGATAGGGGGGACGCCCGGCGTCCGGTGTGTCTGTAAGACTCAGTGCCTCGAATGCCATGACGGGGAATCCCCGTTAAATAATTGCAAGTAATAATGAAGGGGCTTCATCCAAACAGCAACATACATTCGAACAATTAGTTGGCACAAGACACCCGCACCTGGGAGGGTAATTGGGAACGGAAAAAAAAAAGCCGGGATAACAGAAAATATAAAGGGTTGGGGTAAATGGGCAGATGGCCAATTGAATAACCAGGCAAAGCGAGCAATCCTAGCCGCAACAGTCCTTCCGGGCTGAAATTGCCTAGCAGTAGTTGGGGGAGACATCGAGGTGGAATCAATCCCGAGAAGACGAGTGCCCAACATACCAGGGAAAAGTGAATTAGAATGATCGCGCGCTTGTTCCCCTTCATGTAGCTAGCCCCCAACAGCTACCTAAGAACAATTGACAAGATCGGTAATAGGAAGTAGAGGGAAGTGATACAAGCATAGAAGTTGACTAGAGTTGACAATCGCAGACGATCAACTGCTGTATTTGCCGCACAAGCTAGCGACTTTGTGGCCGCATTGGTCATAATATGTATATGGGCACCTAGGATTAGCTGCTAATTTCAGCCAACTGCCTGGACAAAGAACTCGAATTGCTTCACTTGAACGACCCTCATTTAACACTAATTTTTTTATTGATAGGAACATGACAAGGGATCTTCCTCCTCCGATAGCGCAATTTAGGCCTCTTTTCTCGCGGGAGGGGGTATCATATTGCTGCCCTTCATCTCGCTCAGGGCACATAAGTTGTTGTACCTCTACCCTATCGTGGGTCCTCACCCCTCTGCCAAGGCGAAGAAAACACGCAAAATACCGTCCCCTGGTGCTAGAAATGGAGAGTATGGTTCATGCCATTCAAAACGTACACGAGGCTTTAAAATTAGTGTTACATGTGGCTATGCTAGTTTTAATGCCAAGCCAAATATTGAACCTGTATTTGAGGTAAAGGGTTTAAATAACAATAGG
>Ga0307517_10003424_pt1 | contig 24675 bp, 14 predicted proteins | sample 23_EM_MG_FD_194515 | JGI IMG/M metagenome (GOLD analysis project Ga0307517, IMG submission 194515) | Populus trichocarpa ectomycorrhiza microbial communities from riparian zone in the Pacific Northwest, United States - 23_EM | ecosystem: Host-associated > Plants > Roots > Unclassified | place... | reverse complement strand
CACATATCACATGTCATATATCTAAAACCAGAAATGCAAATAGTTTCGATTTAACCCGAATTTAACATTCTCAGTAGTGCTCCTAATTTTACGCGTTTGATTTACTCGAACAGCCAGACAATTATACTCGAGGTCGTAAATAAAGGGGTTATGGCACCCCCATTATGTGACTTTCATTCCAATCCTAAAAGTCTTCAAATTTGTAAGTCAACGTTCGAATTTACTAATCTACTCCCGCCGACCCCAGAAAATATATACTAGTACTTATATAATTTTTTTTTTCATATTCCTCTCACCATGCTCCGTACCGCAGAGAAAAAAAACAACATATTAGCATCCTATTTTGAAGTCCTAATTCTACCCCACACGAAATCCCTTGAAATCCTTTTTTCTTTGCCTTTGCCGGATATTAAGATTGGATTTTAATTTAGTCACTTGAAAGGGATTTTCTTGCGCTTTTAAACAACGCAAAAAAAAGCGAAAAAAAAACACCAAACGAGGGCGTATTTCCTCTCTCCCATTTGAGCTAGTTAGTCCTGCGTGATTCGTGATTGGCTCGTAATCTGGACAAGGATATGAAGACGATAAAAGATTCAGTCCTCCATTGGATACTAACATGATGACACGCACAATTACTTCATTCAACTCCGAATAAAAATATGTTCCCTAACGGAGAAAAAAAATGGCTCCATGTTATCCATGTCTAAAATGATTGGAATGGACCCAAGATGCCTAGTAGTAAGAGCTGGACGACAGATCGGGAGCCGCGTTTTCTTTGAAAGTTTTTGGTCCTGCCGTAATCTTTTGACCATTTGCTGTGCAGTCATTTCCTCTAAAAACACGGACTGATTCTTAGGAAACAGACAGTGGCTCTACTGCGATTATAGATTTTAAAAGGGTCAAAAAACACTTGATGTCAACCTGGTAACGGTTACTATTTGAAGTTGAACAGTAATCTTGACCGGTGGAAAATTAAGGTCAATGATCAAAACGGTAGCTGCAGGGTAGGGAGCATACCGTAATTTCGTGGTTGGTAATTAGGAAGAGATTTTTGTTTTAATGAGAGCAGGAGGTTCCTGTCGCTCGCCCTCCTTAGATGTTAATTCGTGGATTATATTCAACTGCTAAGAAAAACGAATATGCTGTCCCGTGTTTGTACTTCCTCGATTTTCCTTCAATTTTCCATCCATCAATTTTCTCTAGGTTTAATGTAGTAAAGAAAAAGAAAAGAAATTCATTTGTTATCGCGATTTAACCAACTTTATATTTCTCAAAGTATTTCTCAGATTTAAATGAGCATTTCCAAGATTACAGTCAAAAGGTAGAATGTGAAAACATTTGAAGTATTTGTCTGGAAACACGAACGCAGGATGCCTTTGTTTTTCCAAACAGGCCCTAAAATTAAGCATGCAATAAAAAAATTAAATATTGACTCTTTGATATTTACATTGTTTTTAGGATTGTGTTTAACTGTGTTTTAAAAATGTATTTTAATATGAAGAATCATTAAATTTTTTTTTTTGTGTTTTTTAATAATTTTGATACACTAATATTAAAAAAAATAAAAATTCAATATATTCTCAAGCAAAAAACACTTTTAAAAAATACTTTACACCATAGTTTTGAAACTCGGCCCGGCCCGGCGGGTCGACCCAGGACCTGGCCAACCCGGGGCTGGAACCGGACTGGGTTGAAGAAAAAACAGGGGAAAGAAAAACCCGGTATGACCCGGCTGACCCGTCAAGACCCGGTTGCAAACCCGTTGACTTTTGTTTTTTTTACTAAAACGATGTCTTTTTTATTTTAAAAAAAAACTGACCCAGCCGACCCGGTGACCCGGTCAAAACCCGGAACTCATGCCTTGGACCGGGCCGGGTCTTAAAACTATGCTTTACACAACTATATCAAACCCCCACTTATTGCTTTGCTTAAAACCAAACACGTCCTTGAACAAACAAATACCCCGCACTCGAAATATTTACAAAACTTACACCACACTTTTCTTTAATTACACACTGGTCTGAATTCAATAACATGTGAATACGAGAAGAGTGTATTTAAGAGTGCCGTATAATTGTTCCTTCTAAATGAGCATTTTTATTCATATAGAACTTCAAAATTTAAAGCAGGGGGAGTCCAATCAAATAATCACCTGGGCAGCACGTGATTGGAGGTACAGACTAGGGGAAAAATAAGACTCGCATTAGAAGATCAGAATCAAAGGCGGATTTAATTGAACAAAATAGCCAGCAAAGACCAAGGTCAAACATTGGAACCGTTCCACTGCCTACCTCCTTTTGCTAGAATAATCCAAGAAAACGCAGTTTCCTTCTTGAATGCCTTGCCCACCCGATACACCTTCCACGTTAGGTCCTTATGGATAAGCTTTATGTCCTCTCTCTTTCTCTTTGTCTTTCGAATTTTCCCGACTCCTTTTTTTTTTAAAAAAAATCCAATTAAACAATTAAAATTCAATCTCCACGACTTTCAAAAACTCAAATTCCCAACCTCCCTTTTACTTTCAAGTTTCAAGACGCCTTTAATCCCTCCAAGCTCCAACAGGCGAACTCCCCTCTCTCTCTCTATATATACACAACCCCGTCCACTTTTCTGACCACCCAAACAAAACTCGAAAGGCTAAAAAAACACACAACGAATTCCGTTTAATTTCCATTTCCATTTCTTCCGAAGCAAAAAAAAAAAATGGTTGATTTAGATTGGAAAGCAAAGATGGTATCCTCTGATCTCCCAAACAAATCCCCAAAACTCTCCAACAAACTCCAAATCTCAATCCCAGCCATTCCGTTTCGTGGCGTCTCGAATATCACTCCGACTCCTGCTTCCGACTCCTCTTGTTCAGCTTACGAGCACTGCTTCCGCCTCGCAGAGCTACATCAGATATGGAACCGCAAAGAATTTCCTAATTGGAAAACAGAGTCTATTCTAAAGCCAGCCTTGCAAGCTCTAGAAATCACTTTCCGGTTCATTTCAACGGTTTTATCAGATGCAAGACCATACGCGAATCGGAGAGAATTGACTCGGAGGATCGAGTCACTCACCACCTCTCAGATTGAGTTAATCGCGATCATCATCGAAGACGAGGCAGAAGGTAGCACAACGCGTGGTACGGCTCCGATCGTTGACTTGAGCTCATCGAACAGTGTTCTGGTTAGAGATGGAAGCTATGCGGAGGTCTGGAAGGTTCCAGGTGAAACTACAGTGGTCAGTAAAACCAGCGAGGCAAGTCTGCTGCCTAGGCTCGCAACGTGGCAGACATCAGAAGATGTAGCTCAGAAAATCTTGTACTCTATCGAGTGCGAGATGAGACGGTGCCCGTACACACTAGGTCTCGGCGAGCCAAACCTAACCGGCAAGCCAAACCTTGAATACGACGCTGTTTGCAGGCCGAACGAAATCCACGCCCTCAAAAAGAGTCCTTACGATCACACAAACAACCAGGAAAACCAATCATTGTATACCACGCATCAAATCTTAGAGTCATGGATCCACGTGGCAAAACAAATAATCAAGCGCGTAACTGAAAGAATCGAAAGCAAAGAATTTTCAAGAGCAGCAAACGATTGTTATCTAGTCGAGAGAATCTGGAAACTTCTAGCAGAAATTGAAGACTTGCATCTACTGATGGATCCAGATGATTTCCTGAGGCTAAAAAATCAGTTACAAATGCGATCGCTAGACGAAACGGCTCCGTTTTGTTTCAGATCGAGAGAATTGGTGGAGATAACCAAATCGTGCAAGGAATTGAAGCATAAGGTACCGGAGATTTTAGGCGTTGAAGTGGACCCAAAAGGTGGGCCCAGGATACAAGAAGCGGCCATGAGGTTGTACAGTGAAAAAAGGGAGTTCGAGAAGGTTTATTTGCTTCAGGCTTTGCAGGCAATTGAGGGTGCTTTGAAGCGGTTCTTTTATGCGTATAAACAGGTGTTGGTTGTTGTTATGGGGAGTTTGGAGGCCAAAGGGAATGGCGTTTTGGTGAGTTCCGATAGTTGTGACTCGTTGACTCAGTTGTTCCTTGAACCCACTTATTTTCCGAGTTTGGATGCTGCTAAGACTTTTTTAGGAGAGTCGTGGAGTCATCGACAACATACTGGGATGGAGAGACGGAGTCGGAGGAAGCAGTGAAGGGATTGGGGGTGGAATCGGTGGGTGACTCCAATGAGTCTGATTTAATAGTTTTTTCTTGTTATTAGACAGTTAATTAATTGCATTGTTTTTTCTTCTTTCTTTCTTTTTTTCTAATTATTTGTACCATCAATATATTTGATATTATAAAAATTTTGATAATATTATTCTTTGAAAAATTGTAGCTTCGATTGAAGTTTATTTCTAGGGTCTAAAATCATTATCTTCTAGCGAAATTGTGAACCTTTCAAGTTTTCCAGATGATAATCGGTTGTTAACCTGTCACGAATATTTGATAATTTAGAAAAAAGCAATTATCTAATTTGTATCGGAGTTCGAACACGAAAGAAAATGCAAGAATTTAGTTGGAGAAACTAACTACTACCGCTGTCTTTTAACAATTCAAAAACTGACATGAGGTCTTGAAGAGGTCTGGTTTTTGGCAAAAGTAATTGTCCATGTTTTGAAAAAAGAAAAACAAGCGAAATGTTCTGTTGATTTTTACAAATTAAGAATTCTTTTTCTATAAACTATTTGACAAACATGGTTACTCGATGTTATACATTCATCATGAATTTCTAATCCAAGATAACGTAAAAAAGCACGTTAACAAAAAAAAACTATAATATTCATCTCATAAAAAATATTTTTCACTTAAATAATTTTAATTTTAATTTTATTCTTCAATATTAGATTTACTTTATACATACCCACAAAATATTATTCACCTGAATAATTTTTTTTCATAATCTATGTTCTTATTTCTTAATTTTAATTTCACCTTTTGATATTAAATTTATCAAACACTTAAATTAATCAAATTTCATAAGTAACACGGGTTAATTCAAACGATTTTTTGCGTTTATTTAATTGATTTTTTAATTTTAATTACATCATTCCATGTTGGGTTTATTAGAAATTAAACTTTATAGTTTGTTTTTATTTGCTTTAAATTTGGTTATTCGATCTCATGACTCGAGTCGTAGGTTTAGTAAGTTAACTCAAGTTGATTTGAATAATTTTTTATTTTTTTTTTAATTTTATCCTTGAACACTAGATTTATTGAAAATTAGGTTTTATTATTATTTTGTTTTGATTTGTTTTTTATTAGATTATCATGGTCTCATTACCTCGCGCAAGCGAATTGACAGGTTGATCCGAATTGATCTAATATATTATTATCTTAATATTTTTTTTTAAAATATAATTTTGAATGTTTATTTTTGAATCAAATTATGTATTTATCAATTGTCTAAATTATTTTAATTATATCAAGTTAAACAGGTCGTGTCAAATTAAGTTTTTTTCAATTAAAAGTTTTTTACTATAAAAAATATTAAAAACACCCAATTGTTTTTATATTAAAAACTTTTTTAACCCGCAACGTATCACACAAATAATATAGTTGTAATCTAAATCAGCACGTCGAACATCTTGATAAAAAAAGTCATCCGTGACGTATCATTTTCATCAAACAACTTGGTTCAAATCTAACTTGAGAAAAAATATTCTGTGACGTATCATTTTCATCTGGATCGTTTCTCTTTTACATTTTCAAGTTGATGAGGCAGCGGCTAACACAAGAATTGAACACCTCACTCGTGTCAATAGTCGTCCAACGAAATTAATACACATTTGAAAAAAAAAAACCTAGGATATTTTGCTATTTTCATGTTAAGAATCGTGATTAATTAGTCAAATTAATTAAGGAGCCTGTCTGGTCAATCTTTCCATGTCATTCACCGAGTGCTAAATATTTTATTATAACGAGTCCAGGTTGAAAAAAATACTAATAGCAATTAAAAGAGAATATTTTTTCTAGACCTTGAATTTGGAATGAAAAAAAAAAAGCAAGGCAGACAACCCATGCTCTCATTGAAGACACGTACACATGTCACATGGAAGTTGGAACTGTAATGCTCATTCTTTCCCACTAAAGTACTGGTGTGCTTTGTCTGAGCCAAATTGGCCCGCGACTTGCAGACATGGATGGCCAAAATAAAAATGCACGTGTAAGTTGTCACTCCAGAATCGAGATGGGCAGTTTATGCTTCCAGTTCATGATGTATATCGGAGGATAATGAATGTATCTCTCGGCTACAATGCTCTCAGCAGCTCTATTACTGAATTGCGAAAAGTGTTCCCCTTCGAGCTTAATAGAAATAGAAATAGAAAAGAGAGACGAATGAATATAGCTTGCCAACATATTTTGGGCCTAATAAGGTTAGGCCTGTAAATTTTATATAGACGACAACGGGTCATTACGTAACCGATCGCTTCGGCCTATAAAACAGCCCAAAAAGTTTAATGTATATAACTCGGACATGAATGGTCCTTCAAAAGGCAACAACTGTTCAAGCTTGTCATTTGCCTTCCATTTAAAGCAAAATGAGGTTACAAGTTAAAACAGTGCACAACGAATTGCACATGCAGCATCCCTTTAAGCCATCCATGTCAATTCTCGATCTTAGAACATAGGAAGGAGGAGAACCCAACAAGCTTCTTCTTCTTGGATATAGTAGAAATGTGGTACTATCTCTATTCCATCCCTTAATGAACACACATTGTCAAGTTGCATCATCGAAAGAGAGAGGGATGGACCTGGGAAATTGGAATAATAAATAATCCATTCAATGAAAATTAGATGAAAACGAAGAGTCATGATATTCTTTATCGAAAAAAGAAAACAATAAAGAGAGTTAATTGTACTAAACTGTTGTGGAAGACGAAGCAGACGCCAATTATATGATGATATATATAGAGGAAGGAGGAGAACCCAACAAGCCTCTTCTTCTTGGATATAGTGAAAATGTGGTACTATCTCTATTCCGTCCCTTAATGAACACACAATGTCAAGTTGCATCATCGAAAGAGAGAGAGATGGACCTGGGACATTGGAATAATAAATAATCCATTCAATGAAAATTAGATGAAAACGAAGAGTCATGATATACTTGATCGAAAAAAGAAAACAATAGGTGAGTTAATTGTACTAAACTGTGGTGGAAGACGAAGCAGGCGCCGATTATCTGATGATATATAGGGATAATAGAAGTCTTCCTTCGTTGCTACAGATAAACTAAAAAATTTTCCCAATCTTGTTTCCTATTAGAAATGGATGAGTTGCACAAAATTGCTAAAGCCTATTACGAAACTGCCAATAGTGAGAATAAAGATCTTGGGCACCGACTTTTCAAGAGAATGGATGTGGACGGTGATGGCCAGATAAGCCTTCACGAGTTCTTGGCATTCCTTAAGAATGAGGGCCGCGGAGAGATGGCAAGTCCCAGCTTCTTCAAAGAGCTAAACAAAAACGGAACTGGCAGACTAGATTTAATGGAAGCAATGACACTTTGCTACATAATGGAGAGCGGCAGAAAATTCTGCAATGGTTGCGGTGAGTTTATGAAGGGAATTTTCTTGTCTTGCATGGAATGCTTTGATCATGAGGATAGGTCCTTCAATCTCTGCTGTGCATGTTTCGAACAGGGACGATACGTGCACAGTCACAAGAAATTCTTGGATAACTATGTTCTGCTTGAAACCAAGAGGTTGGATGCTTTGAAAGAGAAGAACGCTGCAAAGACGAAGCTTCGGCGGGAAGCTGAGAAGAAGAGAGTAGGAGAAGAAATAAAGAAGAATGTAAACCCAGTTGCTGTTGCATTTTTTAATTTCAAATCATGCGTGGAGTTTAAATGTTTTTCAAAAATTTTCAATTTATTAATAATCTATTTTTGTTGCAGGCTCCAACCCCAGAGGTTATTACGGAACGGCTCCCCGAACCTGTAAGAGTCATAAGACACGAGGTTGTACCCTACAATCCACATCAAGGAAATGTAAGTTTCTGTATTACTACTTGCCTAATTTACTGATCATTGTGGGCGTGAAATACACTATAATTTAATCAAACGAATTTTCTTTAATGTGCTTTATACTCAATTGAAGTGACACAGACGCGCACTCAATTCTGCACTTCAATATTTAAATGATAATCAAACTCAATTTTTTTAAATTTAGAAATAAAAAATTATGGTCTGACAATTTTCTTTTCGTATTTAATTATAAATTATTAATGTTGTTTTTCAATTTAATTTCCTTTATTTCTGGCATCGTGTTTATAATTTCTATGCGTATATAGTAACCACAAGGCTTGAAAAATTATGTTTCGTAAAATATTATTCACCAATTTTTGTTTTTCTAGATTTTTCATCGTGCAGCATTGGTCGCTGGGGCGGTCGTTGGGGCGGTGATTTCTAGATGTTCCATTATGTGAGAAAATGAATGATTTTTGTAATGGATTTTCTTATGAAGGTTGTTTTGTTCATCATCTGTTTTTGGACTTTTCATTGTGATGAGCCACATTTATAGTTTTTGTTGGAACGACTTTATATTGGCTTAAGGTGTTTTTTGTATTAATGTCCTTTTTTTTTATTGCAATTGGAATTTTTATTATCAGAATAAGTGCTCATAATTTGATTAAATGACTGTTTAGTAACCACCATTAATTTTATAGATTCTAAAATTAATATTCATGTAATTTTCTAGTAATTTTAAAAAAATTCAAACAGTAACTATTAAAAAATAAATACATATAATTAAAAACATCAAAATAGGATAGCGAACTATTTTAACAACTAAAAGACGAATCCAGTAAAACACGTGATTTGATTGGTTAAATATTATATTCGGTATTGTATCAAACTCAAAGCCATTGTTTTAGCTTGGCCTATAATTTCCTCTTTCCTCTATCGAGCTAATATTTAAAAATAAATGATCATATAAAATAAAATATTCTTAATATGCATTAAAATCATTCAATCTAAAATCTAATATGAATAATTTTTTTCATTTACAGCTTAACTTGTAAAAAAATGGCGATGTAGCTAGTGTGGGTTTATTACCGAATCTAAGTATTTTTGGTACCCAATACCTCGTGCCATTTTCAAATTTCATAAATGGATCTTAATCATTTTTAGTCTATGCTTGTTCGTAATGGAACCAATTGGGTTTATAATTGTAATTTTGAATAATCTAAGGACAACTAGTGCACACATCAACCGAGATAATGTGCCACTTGTACTGTCAAATTTCCAGTCTACGAACACGTATTGCAGCAGTGTCAGTATAAGTCAAGGGATTTCTTGCAACACCGGCATTTCCTCATAGCTAGTTGCCTTTGTCTACTTCTATGTCTTCTCGGAAGGAAGGTGGGCCCAGCCGGAGCCGCGACCTGCGGTCACATTCTCAGATAGAGAGCCCGCTATGCCATTTCTTCAAGATAGTCTTCCCTAGCACACTGAAAGACAAGAAGCTGGTAATTAATTACTACACGTTTTTTCCGCTTTCTGTGCTTGCATGTGGTAATGTATTGTGGATTCAAGTTCATTGTTATAAAAAGATTGAAGATTAAAAATTATCAGCAAGTGACCCTTAATTTTGGTTCATTCTGATTCTGCAGCTAGTCAATTCCATTGTTTGTGCTTTGCATGTCCAAAAAGGACAAAAAAGAACGGGTATTGTTTTTAAAAACGGAAAGAAAACAGGGATTTAGTCGTAATCGTATGCGTTCAGGTACATTATGAAAGTTCAATTTGAATTTTGAAGCTATAGTGAGGAATCTTTGTTGTATTGGGCCATCCTCCAGAAAGTTATATAATTATCTTTCAGCTGAATGCAGCAAAATGCCAGCTCTTTATATATAATCACAAATGGATTTCCCGCAAAAGGAGACCTAGCTGATAATGTCAGGTCATGAGCCTATTGGCCATAGCCTAAGCACAGACTTTTCATTATTATAAAACCTCCAAGCCCAGGCCAATACAAGACTCTATTTCATCATGTCTGCTTAAAGTTGTTCAGAAGGCGCTGTTATTATTGGAGTGGAAAAGTAAAGTACTTGGCAAGCCTGATAAGGATTTTGATCATAAAGCATTGACTGTAGTTGGAAAAACAGGATTTGACTTCAGGGCTTTGGATTTCAATGATGCATTTCAATGTAATCGATATAATTTACATTTGGCATATATCGTTTTGTATATATTTAACCACTTACAATTCTTATGATACCCTGCCATCTATTGTAGCTGAAATGTGCCGATGTGAGTTCGTTTTATAATAAAAACTATACTATAATGCAAATGTTCGAAACGAGATTTATTATCTTTGAAGCACCTTTTGTTCTACTTATAATATAATTTGCACTGGGACACCAGTCTAATTCAAGAAAAAATTCATGCAGAGAATTCCAAGGAAGTTTGTGGAGAAATTTGGGGAAGGGCTCTCTGATATTGCTAAAGTTGCTGTCCCCAATGGTAATGAATGGCAAGTAGGAATAACAAAAGAGCATAACAACATTTGGTTTGATGAGGGTTGGCAAGAGTTTGTAGAGCATCATTCTATTGGTTCTGGTTACCTTGTAGTCTTTCGATATAGAGGTGACTCCAATTTCAGTGTTCTTATATTTGATATGACTGCTTGTGAAATTCAGTATCGACGTATGAGACCAACTGGAGGTGAGGGGATGAATGATGCTGAAAAATGCTCATTCTATGATGAAGATGAAATGAAAGATGAAGGCTCTGTTGAAAGCTTGGATACCCATTATTGTCGTGCTCTGAAAAGTAGAGTTTTCAATCTAAATGCTAGAGAGGGGGGTTCAAGCAAAGGGCGCGGTCCATCATCAGAGACAACTGTAAAGAATGAGATGACCTATATAGATGATACTAGTGAATCAAGAAGAGGGAAGTCGTTGAAGAAACATAGAATGTCTGCCCCCCATGGAGAAACCAAAGCCAAGAAAAGCAAATCAAAATCTAGACTTGGTGAGCTCTTTGTTTTGTTTATTTGTTGCAACATTCCTTGTGTGATATTATGCTCTATTCTTTTTTCCATTAATCGCAGGTGAAAACGAGTTGTTGCCAGAATGCGAAGCTATAGAATTTGTTCCTCGTGGGTTTGCAAAGGCGTCTGAAAAAAGCAAGAGGGCAATTCATGCTGCCAGAATGTTCAAGCCTAAAAGTCCATCTTTCATGGTTATGTTGCGGCGATATAATTTCTATAACCATTTTTTGGTATGCCATGCATAGAATAAGCTCGTGAGATTCTCAAATTTTATATTCAATTCTCATTTTTTCTTGTTTGGTGCAGTACGTGCCACTTGAATTTGCTCAAAGACATTTGAGCGATGCTCCTCGGTGTATTAAACTTCAAGTTTCTGACGGAAGAGAGTGGCCTATACAAATCAATAGAAACCAATGTCGCTATTTGAGTATCTCAAAAGGATGGAATGAATTTTCCCAGGAAAATAATCTGAAGGAAGGAGATGTATGTGTCTTTGAGCTAATCAACAAGGAGAAATTCGTGCTGAAAGTCGCAATTTTTCATGAACTTGAAGACAATGTGCCTTCGGATTAAATTGAGGGTAAGAGCAACTGTAAGTAATCCTTTGATATTGGCACCTAATTCCTGTTTGGTATATTGTTTACTGATACAGTTTATTTCAAATGAGCACAGATCAAGGTTTGATTAGTTAGTTTGTCAGAGGGCAGCTTACTGAATGGCATTTTGTTTAGTATTTTAACTAGTCGGAACTATAGCTATAAGCAACTAGTGGTTTCTATACTTTCATATCTATGCAGTTGAAGGCACACAACAGCAGGAAATGGAAGCAAAACCTGACGCGCACAGAATCAACAAATTCTGTTCGTTGAATTTCTTTTTGTGTTTTGTAATGTATAAATGTAGATCATAACGTTGTATAAAGTTCGCTTGCTAAACGAACTCACTCTGCTGATGTATAATATTCTGCAGTTTGTTCCTTTGCAAAGAGGAAATTATCTCCCTGCTTATTATGGATCCATTAGACACAAACAAACAAGCAAAAACTAGACTAGGACAATCTGATTCCAGCACAAAACACATTGACGGGCATCAATCTATAATCATTTCGCAAAGGAAATTCTGCTGCCAGTTCATATTTCCGGGAAAGCTGACCTTGAGGTAATCGACAGACCTAGATCTGGGAGTCCATGGTTAATGGGCCACTTTGCCTTTTAAAACTCAGGACAGGCCTGATACTATTATGCTTACAAGAATAGTTTCAAAGCCCATAACTACTTAATCACTGGGCCATTAATAATTGCAACCCATCCAAAATTCGCCACGTGTATATAAATGCCCGGGAAGCTGTTTTTTGGTGCTTGGGCCTGTCAAGGAGAAGATCCAGAGGCAAAAGCTGTTAAAATCCCCTCTGCCTAGGGCACTTGACTCGGTATAGGAAGAGACCATGTGTAACAGTCTTGAAAGTCCTACGTGTGCTGTAGGCCTTTAGCCATGTCGCTAACGAATAAGATTACAGCGCAACTCACGAGAAATAAAAAGTGTCAACGTGTCATGTATCGCCAGGACACGTGTCTCGTTCCTGCAAGTTACTAGAACCCCGCAAAATCTTCACCTGTAACAGCCAATAGAAAGATACTGAAAAGTTTTGAATTTTTGGGAGAGGAAAAAAAAAAAAAAAACCTAGTATATTACAATAGAAAAAAATAAATACTCTTATGTGACAAGCACCCTTGCTTCTAGTACTAGCTAGCTCTCTCTCGTTCTCCAATTACAAGAAGAGATAACTGACAGGTTTCATGATAGGATTATCATTTTTAGCATCAAAATTCTGGTAAGCTTCGTGTGTGTGTGTGTGTTTCTGTGAGTGAGATTAAAACCTCGTTACTTTTGTTTAGACATGTTTACATAGTTCTTCAATTATGAAAATTTGAGAGTGGAGAAAGTGAAAGCAATGTCATGAAAAGGAGATTTTCATTTTCATTTTCCCTTTCCTTTTATTTTTTACTCTAACGGGTAGCTTTGTGGCCATGTTTTCAGGTGGGATTGAATTAAAAGCAACAGGACCTTCTAGACTTGAATGTGCCTTTGCTTTTATATAGAAAGGCAATATTTTCCACGGGCAACATGGGACTTTTGACTTGATTATAAATTGCTGTATCTTGTCTCTCTTTCTTGTTTTTTTTTTTTTTTTTCTTCTGTGAGAGAAACTCGAGTTTTTTTTAGCCCTCTTCTATTGAATTAGAAAATTTTAAGTCTCCAATAAAAAATGGGACTGGAGATTTTGCAAAGTTTGCATCTCATAGTTCCCCCTTTATCATCTACTTGTAGAAGACCTGTTTTTGCAAGATCTTATTTTGGTGGTGGAAGCAATCAAGGTTTGGCTTGTCTATTACCCCATCCATCAATCCTTTTTGGTTCTTCTAGGAATCTCAAAGGTCCTGGTTTGAAAAGATCTTGCAGTGACAGTCTTGATGAGTTTTACAACGAAGAGATTGAATATTTGGCAAGGAGTTATGATGTTGTGGATGATGACGAAAATGATCACAACGACACTGCTTATGCAGTATCAGACAGTTCTAATATTTCTAAAAGTAATGATGGAGAAAGCAGCAAAAATAGGAATAGTTCCGACTCGTTTTTGCCTTCGAAGATTGAGTTTCTGGAGCCTAGTTTGCTTGGAATTCAACCAGAGCCACCAGATTGGCCAGGGAGAAATGAGATTGTAAGGATGAGCATTGAACTGAGAGCAAATAGCGTTGATATTCCCTTGTCATTAAGGATGCTTAAGAGGAAGTTAAAATGGCAAAAGGGTTTTGCAGTTGTGCGGAATTCGGCATACTGCTCTGTGAAGAGGGCCTTTGCTTCCATGGTGTTGATAATTCAAGAGCTTCAGAGCCACGCTTTATATACAAGGGGGAGTCTTCACGGTGAAGATTTACGAAGGATTCTGGAAAAGGTTCACTCGGAACTGAATGCTTCATTTGTGTGGCTCTTTCAACAAGTCTTTTCGCGGACACCAACGCTCATGGTTTATGTGATGCTCCTTTTAGCCAATTTCACTGTACACTCAATGTTTGGCAACATTGGTGTTACTGCTGCTCCATTACCAAGAATCTTCCAAGAGACTATCACAACTCCAGACGAAATGGACCAAGAACAATCAAATGCTGATCATGCTGTAGGAAATAACAACGGTGGTGCAGGGAAAGTTGACCGAAGCATCGGTGGGAGTGAAGGGGGCGACTGGCATTTTGGGAGAATATCACCTTTTATTCGGTATCCCAACCTTGTTCCCGAAGAGACAGGTGAGGTTTCTTTGCCCGGAAATCAAGAAATGGTTTCAGTGGAAGAGGCAGTACTGTGGAACGCAATGGTAGAGGAAGCTTCAAGAATGCAAGTGGAATCAGGATATGAGGTTCTTGATCGTGAGACTATGAAACAGTTCGTATCACGTGTAACAGTGGATCTTGAACCGAGTGATTATGTTGAGTATTACAGAACTGATCTTCTTTATCAGATGGCTATCGCTGAGGATCCAAAAAACCCTCTTCTGCTTTCTAATTATGCTCAGTTCCTCTGCATAGTTCGTCACGACTACGACAGGTGATCCAGATTCCTACCCTCTAATTTAATCTCTCAGTGTTTTACAAGTCCTTTTCTTGTATTTTTAGATATCAGTTGAATGCAATTGTATCTTGCATAACAGCATAAGATTGGTCTACATGCTTATAACATAGTAAGATGAGATATGGAGAAGTTTTTGAAGTGTTTCATTTAGCTGCCTTAACCTTTTGATTCCTCAAGGAAAATGAATCCTAGTTCTTTCCTTCGATTAGTGAAGGGATGGAGACATTCACTATCATAACTCCTTTTTACCGAATTATGTAATCATGATGAGTCTTATGCAATTCATCTTCCACAGACGTTGGTGATTGAGAAGCCTTTCGGAATGGCTTCCCCTTCACCACCAACTAAACTAGAGAGTATTTCTCTTCTGGTATCAAATATTGTGACAATCATGTGATTTCTGATTCTGTTTCCTTTTCTTTCTCAATTATCTGGGAACATAACAGGGCAGAGAAATGCTTCAAGCGTGCTATAATGGTTGGACCACCAGATGCTGAGGCATTCAGTCACTACGCAGATTTCTTGTGGAGGGTAAGGATGGACTTGTGGAGTGCAGAAGAGAGATATCTGCAAGCTTTATCAATTGAACCGAATAACACTGAGCATGCTTCCAAGTATGCTTCTTTCCTCTGGAGCACTGGAGGCGAAGAGACGTGTTTTCCTCTTAATGCTCCTCAATGATCTAGAATAAGATTTTGTAATTTGAACAGAGATGAGTATATCGAAAGAGCATTGCATTATAATCCTAGTATAGGGCACTTACGAAGGAAAAGAATGCTGATTTTAGCTTTTTAACTTTGTTCTCTTCTGTAGGAAGCTGTTCTGAGACTTGCAAAAAGATTGTGCATTGATATGCAGATCTCTTCTGGAAAGAAATTATTATCTTCTGTATACATCGCTAGTTCAAGAAACTGGATAAGCAAATATGAAATATGATCTTCAATTAACACCAGCATTTGATTTGAATCCTTATGTTAGTTGAATCAGCTCTTAGAGCCAAAGGTGCTAGCTAACCAGGTGTAGTTTCAGCACCAACAAGTTAGAACCTTTTAATTCTTATTCTAGGTCTGAAAAGATCGATATCCTGTTCTTACATCGCTGGATGCAGTTGGATGGGTGGCAATCCCAAATATTGTAAACAATTCCCAGTTTAATGTAATAGTTTTAGCTAAGACTAGGCTGGCCACATCGCCGCGACAAACTTCTTTTCACAAATCTTCAAGAAAAAAAAAAATGCAAATATTGAAGGTTGCTCTTCTTTTTCCTAAGCAATGACCGAATATGAACCTAGAATCCTCCCGGTTTGAAGCTATTACCGTTGAACTTTGGTTACGTGATACTAAGAGATGCTCTGCCCATAGATAAAGCAAAATATCCATGAATTCAACCAAGTAGAATGGTAGTTGAGAGAGCGGGAATCACTGCAAAATATCACAGAGGATATTAATTCTGCAGCTACCTTAGTTTGATAGGATGATGAAAATGCAAGAAAAGGATCGGCGCCGTTGAAAAAAATGTCAGATTGACTTATAAACCGTTCACTTCATTTCCTGTTTAATAGGATCATACCCCCAATGAGCTGCCATGATCATGAAAGTCAATTTTTTTCTCCAAAACAAATAGAATAGAACAAGAAAGACCATCAAAGTATTCAGATACCCAGCATGCATGATCTGTTTAACCAGACAACTGAATCTAAACAGCTACCTAGTCATTGAAATTCTGTCAAGCTGATTGTATTGAGAACCATTAGTGCACTCCAACTCAATATAAAAATGGTAGCGGTGGTGGAAAATAGCAGCACTTGGTCTGTGGCAAGAAACCTGGAGCCGGCATTATACTGGATTCACAAGTCTCCAACCACAAAACGCAGGGATGATGTCCAAATTTGTTTCAAGCGGTCTGACTTTGACCGGGCTAAAATAATCAGAATATGGACCAGAAAAAAAAAATCATTAGCATTTGCTTTGAACGATGACGTGGTGTTAAAGCAACAAACCCAGACAAGCTGTTTGGTTGATGTTATATTACTGTGTTCACCAGTGTATGATGGAAACATGTTTTTTTACAAGCTTGATGCAAAAACAGAAACATGTTTTTTTACAAGCTTGATGCAAAAACAGGAAGTAAATTAGGGTCCAGAGAAGTCCTAGACCAAACCAAGATGGGGGAGTGATTCTAAAGAAGATAGTACTGGAATTGATTTTACAAGGCTTCTATTTTATTTCCTCACAAACATTTGACATTTAATATGCTAATATTAAAAATAAAAAATATTATTTAAATATATTTCCAATCAAAAATCCCCTTTAAAAAACAACTCATAATACTAATTGGCGGGCTCTGAGAGTCTGTCTCATATAGCCATCAATAATAAACACACTTCCCTTGCAAGTTAAGAGAGTCCTGCAGTTTCAAAACTGCTTGGATGCATAATCCTTTGTTTGTTGATAGGTCTCTTCACGTGCATCACAAATCTCCAGCATGCCTGGAAAATATCTGCTTATGAATCAGGACAATCCTGTCAACCTAGATACGGAATTTATAGTTTCTTCCACTTTAATTTCTGTGGACGCCTGAAAAGCATCTCTAACCTGTAGTGCTTTCGGTGCATGTTTAAAAAAAGTTAGCATTAAGCTGTCCTGTTGCTTGCACCGTTAAAAATGTCTGTCTACAGAATATGACAAGTGGCATTTATTTAATTCTGCTGCTCAATGACAAGTATGGAGTAACAGAGCACGCCATCAAAATCTTATGTATGATTTTGCCAAAGTCAGTCAAAATTACAGTGATGGCGGCCCATTCTAAACCAAAATCACAGCATCAGAAGACAAAAGGGTAACTATCTCAAACTCCGACTCCCTAGTAGTTACGTTATATGGTAAGAATACAAGTAAACATTCTGGGGCGTCATGCTGATTTAGCTTCCATCTCGGAAAGAGACCAGTAAGGTAGAATATAGAGTGTTGCACAACTCGAAATAAAAAGAACTGCAATCACTGTAAGGATTGCCAAAAAAGTGGAAATATTGCAATTAAATATGGTGGAAACTCAAGTATCACCAAAACCAGGCAATGCGGCTGTCAACAGCCTTAACAGTAGTGGGTAACAGGGGCATTCGCCCAAACTCAGCAACAAATCTATTGAGGCATCCCGTTCTTTTTTCGCTATGCCCTCCCAAGCTACTAATTCCAGTCGAACCAATCTCATGTATCTTACCTAAAATTTCAATAGCCAAGAAGAAATAGAAATATTTCCACGTCACAAACAAATAAGGAGAAATAACAAAAAATTATCGTTTAAAATCTTCAAAGCAATATTTAAAGCAGAAGCATTTTTAAGGATGCAACAGGTGGGGGGAATTTCTTCTCCCTTGTTGCTGATTCCAATAATAGAAAAGGTTCAGAAATATTGAAAAGGTAAATTTTACACAATTTGACAGAATGTGTCTTGAACAGAAATCCAGATCATAACTGGCGCACAGTTCTAGCATTCACCAAGATGTGCTGCTTATTGATAAATGATAGTTACCAAAACGGAGCAGTAGGGCTTATTTGGGGTTTGGGAAGTAAACAATGGTGTTCACAGAGTGGAAATAAAGTTGCCCCAGTATCATGCTTCTCCTATTTCTTACATCCCACCCATAGAGAAACAAAGTTCCTAAAGTTTCCTGTGGATATGTAAAAATGATACAACTCCTGTATACCAGACCTAAAGCTCCATTTCTCAACCATGCCCGACCACAACAAATTTCAGTATTTTCGTACAAAATTTACAATTTGGAATTGAAATTTCATCAGAGATATGATGAATAGTGAGCACAGCAGGCACACCTTATACACGGAACAAGTTACAAAAACCATGTTATACCAGAAGACATGATATTTTAAAAGCTAGGTACTTTCATCAGTCAACCTTGGGTCTAAGGCTCAAGAGAGAAACCAACTAATGTCCAAGTCATGTTATTAAAACCTGGAAGTGTCATGCACAGTTTGCATCATTCTCCTTGATTGGACCCTTAGAACAGTAAACCCTGAAATGGAACTACATGTTTGCAAACCAAGATACATTACAACGTTGTGTGTTATCAAATTCACAGACGCTCACTGTAGCACGACACAGTATAATAAGATGCAGGCCCTATTAGAGTTGGTGCACAACAGTACAGAATCTCCACAGACTGCTCACTGGCACCCTATCTTGCAAAAAATCCTCCAATATGGTAAGAGACAGTGCAAAGATTTTTAGTTTATCATCTTTACTTAATTTTAGTCTATTACTTAGTTGATGAACTGAGAACATTAGTGTAGATATATTCACAACCCTGGTCTGATGCAGATGGTTTTAGCATATAATGAATGAAGACCATTGCTTTCGCTTTAACTGAAACATTATTACTTGGATGTCATCATCTTTCACCTCCTTGGCTCACAAAGAAAAATTGAGATATCAATTATTTCTATGAAACAGCAACAAGCAAGACATGGTGTAAATACAAAGACAAGGAAACAAAAAAATGGTCTACCAGATGTGAGAATAAGGCAAGCTGACCAGGGAAATCAGTGAATTTAGCCTTGCTGGAGCTAATAACAGAACACAATTTTCTAATGGCCACAAAAGAATAAATCTTTCTGTCATCCCTTTTTTGGCAGTGAAGAAGAAGTTTCAAGTTTAACCACTAAAATAGTTCAATAAATGGCTGTTTTGGTAGTTTCGTTGCACAGGATTTTATATAAAAATGCATAGTGCATTCCAGAGCATTTCATAACATAACACCCCTCTTAAATTAGGAAAGTACTAGTAATATTAGCAATCATGAAATTAGAGGGGATACACAGATGAAAGCTACAATAAGATAGATCATTTACCTTTCACCCATATAGGGGGGGCACCAGTTGCATTTGCAACAAGAAAAGACATCGCAATATCTTCACAATTTCTGGTGAATCCATTCCAAGATTAAGAAGAAAAGTAGCAATTGAATAAATATAACAGAAACAGTGGCCAAGTAAAAAACTAAGTACAAGACAAACCTATTCTTGGTCACAAATTCTTTGATTGATGCTGGCATCTCATTTGTGTACAGCCTAAGATACTTCTTGTTGAAAAAAGCTGCTTTTGAGAGTACCATACTGTAAGTGCCTGTCCACCACACAGACCACCATCCACCATATGTATAGTAATCCTTTTTTCCTTGCTGCACATGGTTTGAGAAAATGAAATGGTTTATGAAAAATCCTTTATCCTCAATCATGCCTAATTGTTAAAAAAATTGCTAAAGAATAAATTACAAATGGAATAAATTGTGCCTAATTACAATTTGCATATTGGCACTTCAAGAACAAACGATTTCTAGGTAGAGTTCATAACTGTCTTGAACTAATGATTACAGTTGTAATTTCAAGCACAAACGTATAGGTTTCAATAAGTTATGAAGCAGTAAATGCTTCGTAAAACTTGCCTTCAAATTGATATATGAACCTGCCATCATTTAGTGCTATTTCCTCTAATATGTGCGCATGAAGAAGAACATAAAAGAACATTAGATATAGATCGAGTAAATAGGGTCCGTGTGTAGTCTTGACACCATAAATAAGAAAATGGCTTTGGCCAGAAGATAACCCATGAAGGCCTTTCAGCATGCAAAAATCACACTTTAGTTATATGTTCTGACACAAACATAATCCTCCATACAAAGTTGAGCTTGATGTGTGTTGTGAAGCTTGGAAATATCAAAACCAAACATAATTGTCATATGAACTAACTGCAAACTTGAAAGTGATGGACAAAAGAGAATATGAAATGCAAGATCTTCAAGAAGCCATACCGATTTATCAACCCAATGGGCACGAGGAACAAACCCCACCATTGCATCTGGGGCACTTTGCCAAACCTTGAAAGCAAACTCCACAGAGGAACAAGGAAATATAACATCATCATCGATCGAAAAAACAGCATCTGTCTTCAATCCAGATATTTCTTTGAATCTATTGTTCAAACTGTCTTCCTTGTTGATATCAAAACTCAATTTGATTTTCTTCAGCCCTTTAGTTTTCGATTCTACCACATGGTTTAGAAATTTGGAAAGAGAATCTGAAGGAGGATTGGGCTCACTCCACACAATATGTATAGATTTGAGCCCTGCACATGATGAATAATGAGAAATGGATTGCTTCAACAGATCATATCTTTTCCATGTGTTCATTACGATAGCATATCCTTTCCTGCATATAATCGATCACAAAACAATAAGATCTAGCATGCTCTGCCATAATGCAGAGTATTAAAGATATCTTTTCTTTCTTTTTTTAACCATGGAGTATTAGAGATATCAACAAGGCAGTTCTAAACATATTCCAACTTCTGAGTTCTGGCTAAAAAAATTCGAAACAATTTACTGATAGATGTTTTCACTTATTGAAACATTACAGTGCATTTCTGCAACAAATAATTCTAGTTAGATTCATGAAGGGCGATCTATTAACGCAAAATTACTTCAATTTTGACATAAACTCCAAACAACCATGCTTAAATATTGAAAAGATATCATAACATTAAAGGGAAATTGGTGTTCTATCGGAGCAATGGCCAACTCAATTTCTGCAGGTTGGAACATTGAACCCCTAAAGTTGATTTTTCCATGACGGATTCAGTTCCATTACATACTATTCCTACTTACTTTTCAAAAACTATGCATCCTAAAGATACAGACATCAAGGAATGCCCTTTCACAACTCTGCTGTTCATCTTTGGAATGAAAACAGGTCAAATTTCTCATTTACAAATTGTCATTTCTCGTTGTCCACTCTAATCTGGTTTGAAAGCAAATATATAAATTTTCATTATTTAAATTCTTGACCTTATACACCGAAAAAGAATGAACTTTCCCAGTTCAGCATACACGCACATGTATATAAGTAAAAACTAAAAGCTTTATTACTGATACTACCCACATTTAAGTCAAATCAAGAAACTTCCTTGCTAGACAAATTAGTTTTCCTAGTTCACTTTCATTGACAAGAAGTAAGAATTACTAAAGTCATTTCTTAACCAAATCTGAATAAATCTTCAATAACGATTCATGGTTAATGATAATAAAAGATAAAAATCTCATCTAACTTTTTAAAAATGGAAAGGATTGGTATATAATTATCACCACTTCTAGTAATTAGTTATACGCACTCTGGAAGAGGAAACTGATCAACAGAATCGCTGTAATTAGTCCCTCCCATAAAATCGGACGCGCGGGTACCGACCACGAGTATCGTAAACGCGATGCAACATAGGAGAAGGAGCTTGATCTTCGACGATTTAATGGCTGTGATCGCGAGTTGCCGGAATCTCTGCACCCCGCGACGGTTAGCCAATAACGTCCCTCTCATTACCGCCAGTGTTAACGCCTCTTTTTTCTTTATGTTCTCTCCACTTTGAAAACAGTAACTCGGCGAGTAACTCGCCGATTAACCAGTCCAAGTCGACTCAGTTACCAGCGGATTTGAGTGGGTGAAGCATTAAAACTAAGGCTGAGAGAGGGGAAGAAGGTGATGGACACGTGTCGTGAGTTTGTTTACACTGCATCGAATTATTTTTTTGTATGGTAATGCGTGATGTCTGGACTCTGGTGCTTGAAAATGAGTCTCTCTTTCAGGCTGTTTGGGTTTTCCATTTTCGTTGGCAAAACAAGAACGATTTTTTTAAAGTGTGGGTAAGTAGACAGATGTTAGTGTGTTAATGCACGTGATAGATTACACCTGATTCGAACTTACCCGTCTGATGGGCATTAGTGATTCGAGATTATGAGATTAGTTTGATGAAATCTGGGTCTATGCCGTTGTCGTCATCTTTTGACCTCTTGGCCGTCCAAATGGATTTACTGAGATTTGTTTCGTCCATGGGCTGGGCTCCCCTTTTCCTTGATTCGAGCTGGTTAGTTATGAGTATATTAAAATATTAAAAATTATTAAAAAAATATTAATTTTAAAAAAAACCTTATTTAAAAACAAAATTGTAAAAAAAAACACTTCAAATCTCTTTCTGGTACTAATATTATATTTAGAATTTAGAATTGCGGTATATATTATTTTTAAAAATAATTTTTTTAAAAAAATATATTAGAATAATATTTTTTATTTTTAATATTAGTATATTAAAAAAATAAAAAAATATCAAAAAATAACTCGAAATTAAAAAAAAATTAAAAATTCTTAAAAACACGATTTAGTTGCACAAACAAACACTATTTAGAAAAGTATTTAACACAATTTTTTTCTGTTTTTAGATATGTTTCAAAAATATTTTTGATTTAAAATAATATTTAATTAATATTTTTTATGGTTTTAATGTGTTAATATTAAAAATATAAAAATATTTTAAATTATTAAATATATTGTTTACCCCTAAATTGATGCCCTTTCAAGAGAACAAATGAACATGCGAATACAATACTTAGTATTGAAGTGTATTATTTTATTATATAGTTTTAATATTTTAAAAAACACAATACGCAATGAGTGTATTGTGTTTTTTTAAAATAAAATTAAAAAATAATAATTAAAAAAATATCAATTTAATATTTTTTTTAAAAAAAATAATTTAAAAAGTGTGTTGAATTACAATAACAAACACACATATCCTGGCGAACCTACGGAGCCCGAAGGAGAAGAGTAGTCATCCCATATAATTATACATAATATTTAGCAAGGTTTGATTTACGAGTGGTTGCTAAAGAACACTGACAAAGTTTGAAAGTTTGTGAATAAACTTTATTTTTTGGATTTTACAGAGTAACAAAGTGCAGTTCGTATACATGTTAATTGGTATATTTTAAACTCGACAACATTATAAATTATAATTTTTGTCTATTATCTCAGAATCATGTCGATAATTTATATAGTCAAGAAATTAAGATCCACGTGTCCATAAGAAACCATTGAAATTTTTGATATTAATTACAAAATTGATGAATTTTTGTACAATGAAAAATATCAATAACAACTCGAGATGTGCGAGGAGAATAGTAGAAAAAAATAAATCATTCATATAGATATCTAGCATCGATACTTCTTGAATTTTCTAATGATTTTTTTAATTTGAAAATTTTTAATTATCGCATAGAATTTTTATTTATCTGATTTTTTTCAAAAAAATTTCCGTTATTGTGTATTTGGAAATATGATTATCATTATTTTTTAAAGTATTTTTTACTTGAAAATACATTAAAATAATATTTTTTTATTTTTAAAAATTATTTTTATATTTGCATATCAGAATATTTAAAAACACTAAAAAAAATATTAATTTAAAACAAAAAAAATAAAAATAAATTTTTTTTAAAAAATACTTTTAAAATAAAAAAACAAACAATTCATCACTTCCACTACTAACACCTCGCTATCATTTCATCATCACCTCTTTTATTATCATTGCCATGTCAATGCGTCATCTCACCATTACCGCCATGTCATCGCCAATCATCTTACCACGTCTTCCTCCACAACCATCACTACCACTGATATTTTACTTGTAATGATGTAACACTAAAAACATTTTACTTCATGGCTAACTCTTTTGTACTGCCAGGCAAAGCAAAACTACCAGTCTTTAATTAATCCGAAAAAGTTACACAGGGGAACACGCGAGGGCAAATGATTAGGTGACAGATCAAGAGTTAAAAATCAATTATTTTATTAAACTAATTTTGACATTATACACTATATTTTTTAAAAAATAAAAAACAATTATTCATAAATGAAAGCATGTTATTTTTTTATAAAAATATATGTGAATCCCTGTGTAAAAAACAAAAATTATATAATTAATCAAATAATGTTTTTAAAAGCATAAGCTATTACAGTATCAAATAATCTCATCTATGGTTGGCTGCTAGAGCCACGCCAAATTTAAGATTCTCTCAATTGATCTGTTATAACCCAAATAACCTTAAACTTTGAAATATAGTTGTTACTTGTTAGTTGTTACATCCAGCCTTGGAGTTGACTAGGTCAGATGACCAGGTACAAGTTAACCTCGAAAAATAAAAAAGAATTACGTGGAGCAATTTCATTA
>Ga0307517_10003423_pt1 | contig 24691 bp, 21 predicted proteins | sample 23_EM_MG_FD_194515 | JGI IMG/M metagenome (GOLD analysis project Ga0307517, IMG submission 194515) | Populus trichocarpa ectomycorrhiza microbial communities from riparian zone in the Pacific Northwest, United States - 23_EM | ecosystem: Host-associated > Plants > Roots > Unclassified | place... | reverse complement strand
AAAAGAAGTGGGGGTAAGAACCAATACACTTAAAGAAAATGGGGCCTAAATGCAAATAAGAATAATTATAGAGCATAAATACTCCTATTCTCACCAAAAACAGATCTGCAGCTACGTAAAGAAAGAAGAGAGGGAGTTTTTATATCTATTTTTAGAAATCAAGAGAGAAACACCAAAATTTCAAGAACCCATCCCAGATTGAGGGTTATAGGTAAAATAAACCCTGGTGGGAAAGGGATTAACAAGAAAAATTGAACAAGAAGAGAAGAGGGAAGGGTCGGCTGTCATTAGAAAGAAAAGGAGGGTTCGACAATCATCAAGAATTCAATCAAACACTTCATCGTCGTATCTTCATTCAACAAGGATTTAATAAAATATCATCATAAGTAAATCATTTCGAAACATAAACATCATACGAGAAAAAGGTGAAAACCACCTACCTGCTCCACCTGCGGGTTATCCTTGTCCTGACGATGGTCCGATCCCGACAGCACCACCTAAGACATCAATGGTCACACATCAGTACATTGGTATCTTTGAATCACATTCATCACCCTACTTATTTCAAGAGTTCATATGTTCACATTCAAGTGTTCGACATTTTACACCATCATAGAAAGAAATTATTACAAGCATTTGAGTCATTTCTGCCTGGGAGGCCTATTGTAGAAATCAGCAGCAAAGACTGACTCGTTACAGCCCGGACAATTCAACAGAAAAAATTGGTTCGCTGCGGGCTGCACAATTCGGCAGCAAAGACTGACTCGCTGCAGCCCGGACAATTCGGCTGCAAAAACTGTTCGCTACTGGAGCCACAATTTCGGTAGTGAATGCTACTTCGCTGCAGCCAACAAGTTTTCGACAGCGAATGCTAATTCGCTGCAGACAACTCCATTCCGGAAGCGAGTCATAAATTCGCTGTAGACAATACAACTTCGGTAGCGAATCACAATTTCGCGGTAGAACACACCATTCGGCAGTGAATGCTAATTTGTTGCAGACAACTCAATTCCGGCAGTGAGTCACAAATTCGCTGCAGACAATACAAGTTCGGCAGCAAATCACAATTTCGCTGCAGAACACACAATTCGGCAGCGAATGCTAATTCGCTGCACACAACACAATTTTGGTAGCAAATTTGAAATTCGTTGCAGACCATACAACTTCGGCAGCGAATCCCAAATTCGCTGCAGAACACATAATTCGGCAGCGAATGTTAATTCGCTGCAAACAACTCAATTTCGGCAGTGAATTTGAAATTCACTGCAGATCATACAACTTTGGCAGCAAATCCCAAATTCTCTACAGAACACACAATTCGGCAATGAATGTCAATTCGCTGCAAACAACTCAATTTCAGCAGCAAATTTCAAATTTGCTATAGAGAATTCAACTTCGGCAGCGAATCCCAAATTCGTTGTAGAACACACAATTCGATAGCGAATGTTAATTCGCTGCAAACAACTCAATTTCAAAAATTCGCTGTAGATAATTCAACTTCGGCAGCGAATCCCAAATTCACTGCAAACAACACAATTTCGGCAGTGAATTTCAATTCACTGCAGACCATAAAACTTCGGCATGGAATCCCAAGTTCGCTGCTGAACACACAATTCGGCAGCGAATGTTAATTCGCTGCAAACAACTCAATTGTGGCAGCGAATTTCAAATTCGCAGTAGACCTTACAACTTCTGCAGCGAATCCTAAATCGCTGCAGAACACACAATTCAGTAGCGAATGTTAATTCGCTGCAAACAACTCAATTTTGGAAGCGAATTTCAAATTCACTGCAGACCATACAACTTCGACAGTGAATCCCAAATTCGCTATAGAACACACAATGCGGCAGCGAATGTTAATTCGCTGCAAACAACTCAATTTCGGCAGCAAATTACAAATTCGATGCAGAACACATGCTTTCAACAGCGAATCATAAATTTGCTTTAGACAACGCAATTTCAGCAGCGAATGTTGATTCGCTATAGACATCACGATTCGGCAACGAAATTGATTCCCCGCAGGCAACACCATTTGGCAGCGGAACTAATTCGCTGTTGACAACACATTTCGGCAGTGAAAATTCCTTTGCTGCAGATAACACAAATCGGCAGTGAAACTAATTCGCTGCAGACCACTTGATTGGGCAGCAAAACTAATTCGCTGCAGACAACATCACTCTGCAGATAACATCACCTTAACATATTACTATACAATTTCATCAAACACAAACAGAAGTTTATGTCATTAACACCAACATACTTCTAGTTTTGGTTTCAGCAAGGTCTAAGGTCCCAATGACTACACAATTTTGTACATAACCCTTTCTAACACAAGTTCTTCTATCATACATGCAAGAATCAAGATAATAACACCATCATACATTCTGTTTTAGTTCAAGTATGTCCTTAAAAGTTCAACGAGATCATAATTTCTACATTTCTTCATCTCATTCCCCTTAGATCTTCCATTTAATTATTTTCGTAACTATGAGTGCATGAACACTAAACCTTCTATTTTGGGGTTTTCATCCCCTCCTTGTTCTGAAATCGTGAGGCAGCAACCAGCCAAGGAAAAATACTTCTCTTACCTCACGTTTTTGACAACTTTAGAGCAAGTTTTGGTGACATGGTTCTTTCCTCAATCTCGGTTTTTCCTTCTCTTCCATCTCTGTTGTACAGTGGGTCTGTCACACTCCCTCTCCTCTCATGGTTTCAGTCATCAACGTAACTCCTTAGCTTTCTTCTTCTTCAAACACTCAAGGCAAGGGATATGTAGCTCGTGTAGGTGGGTCTTCTCCTTGGAGAGAGTGGTTGTTGTTGTAGTCACAGCTGCTGACCAGTTATGGGGAGGGGGCCTGAACTCCTCCTTCCATGGCTTCGACCACTTCTGTCTCACCATTAGTCACCCTTCTTCTTCAGCATTCAAAGGTGGTGCATGTAGCTGGGTATGCAGTTGCTGCAGGCAGATTTTTAGGGAGAGGAAGAAGGCAAGAGCATGCAACCTGTTTTGGAAAGAGTGCCCCTTTCTCTCTCCTTGCTGCATTTATACCCCTCTTAAATGCAAAGGGGTGTTTGGACGTTGGACCAAGGTTGTCCTTATCCCCCTTTTGGGTTATCCTTAGGTTGGTTTTTATTCCTATTCTCCCCTAGAACTGCGCCATTGCCGATTAAAAAATCAGCAGACAAAAACTTTGCCGTTGCCGATCCAGAAATCGGCAACAAAAACTGTGCCACTACCGATCCAGAAATCAGCAACCCCAAACTTTGCCACCGCTGATTCAAAAATCGACAACAAAACTGTGACCCTGCTGATTCAGAAATCGACAGCCCCAAACTATGCCGCTACCGTTTTAGAAACCGACAGCCAAAAGTTTTGCCGCTGCAGATTCTGAAATCGACAGCCAAGTACTGTGCCGCTGCCAATCAAGAAATCGATAGAAAAAAATATGGTGCTGCCGATCCAGAAATCGGCAGCCTCAAACTGTGCCGCTGCCAATTCAAAAATCGGCAGCCAAAAGCTTTGCTGCTGCCGTTTCTGAAATCGACAGCCAAGTACTGTGCCGCTGTCGATCTAGAAATCGGCAGGCTTTGCTGCTGCCGATTCTAAAAGCAGCAGCCAAGTACTGTGTCGCTGCCGATCTAGAAATTGGAAGCCTCAAACTATGCCGCTGCCGATTCAGAAATCGGCAGCCAAAAGCTTAGCTGATGCCGTTTTTGAAATCGACAGCCAAGAACTATGTTGTTGTCGATCCAGAAATCGGCAGGCTTTGTTGCTGCCGATTCTGAAGGCGGCAGCCAAGTACTGTGCCGTTGCCGATCTAGAAATCGGCAGCCTCAAACTGTGCCGCTGTCGATTCAGAAATCGACAATTAAAAGCTTTCCTGCTGCCGGTTCTAAAAGCAGCAGCCAAGTACTGTGCCGCTGCCGATCTAGAAATCGGCAGCAATGGTGGAGTCGATTTAGATTCCCTTGCATCCTTGCAGGCCATGGAGGGACACATCTGCGCTCTGTGTTGCTCACAAACAAACCCCGGCGCAAGAAGCGCCAAGGAAGTTGAGTACTAGGAGCACGCCCCCATAGCCTCGAAGACACGACATTGGGGGCGCGCCTTCTTCTGGTGATAATCTAAACGACTCTCGGCAACGGATATCTTAGCTCTTGCATCGATGAAGAACATAGCAAAATGCGATACTTGGTGTGAATTGCAGAATCCCGTGAACGCAACTTGCACCCGAGACCTCTTGGTTGAGGGCACTTCTGCTTGGGTGTCACGCATCGTTGCCCCCACTCCCCTTAGCTCACGAGGATGGGGCGGATACTGGTCTCTAGCACGCTTCTGATCGTGGTTGGCCCAAAATTGAGTCCTCAACGACGGTCGCCACGATGAGCGGTGGTTGAGAGACCTTTAGACGTGGTCGTGTGCGTGCCTGTCACCCCCGGGACCTCCTGGACCCTCGGGCATCGATTTTCTAGGATGCTATCGTTGTGACCCCAGGTTAGGCGAGACTACCCGCTGAGTGTAAGCATATCAATAAGCGGAGGAAAAGAAACTTACAAGGATTCTTCTAGTAATGGCGAGCGAACCGGGAAATGCCTAGCTTGAGAATTTGGCGCCTGCGATGTCCGAATTATAGTCTAGAGAAGCGTCCTTAGTGGTGGACCAGGCCCAAATCCCCTGGAAAGGGGTGTCGGAGAGGGTGAGAGACCCGTCGTGGCTGGACCCTACCGCACCACGAGGCGCTGTTTGCGAGTTGGGTTGTTTGGGAATGCAGCCTCGATCGAACGGTAAATTTTGTCTAAGGCTAAATACGGGCAAGAGACTGGTAGCAAACAAGTATTGCGAGGGAAAGATGAAAAGAACATTGAAAAAAGAGTCAAAGAGTGCTTGAAATTGTCAGGAGAGAAGTGGATGGGGAATGGTTAAAGTGAAGCTTGTTTAATTGATATCATGAAGACCAAGATCAGAGCAACAGTCTCTAAAGTCTGAGGTTTCATACGTAGAGACAGTTTCATCGTTGTGTTTGTCTGCTTGAGAAAGCACAGAATTAAAATCGCCAAGCACCATCCAAGGACAATTAGAGATCCATTTTCGCAGATCATCCCACATAGATCTTCTAGCAATAATAGTATTGAAACCATAAACAAAGGTGATTGTGAAGCTAAACTAAGAAATGAAACTGTTGACAGAAAGATGAAGGCCCTGAGCAGAAGACTCAAGCAAATCAACTTTAACCGTTGCAGGATTCCAAAAGACAACAATCCTAGCAGTGCTAGCTACATCAACATTAGTAAAAAACTTCCAATCCGTGAGACGGAATTTATGCATACAAGCAAACCTAGAAGAGAGAATCTTGGTTTCACGAAGACCGCAAATATCCATTTTATACTTCTTCATGAGGCGAACAACCTCATGTTGTTTCAGGGGATTATTAAGACCCTTGATATTCCAGCTAGAGATAATCATGAATTTGCAGAGGGAGGAGTAACACTCCCACCACTACCACTTAGTCTTTGATTTCGACTTCGTGTCCCACTTCTAGTAGTCACCCCTAAGGAATGTACCCCATGGGAATTTCCATCACTGATCCTGGTCCCAAGACTAGTTATCAAATGCTCAAGAACAACACTGGAAGAAGATGTGGCATTAACCTGTTCTGCACTGGTGGGGTGAGGAGAATCATCACAAGAAGTTTCTTCTGGAACATCCACTATGACTACCACTTCTTCCCCTTAAGGCTATATCTAGGCTGCTTGTTAGTCTTCCGTCGTGACTCCACAGTTACCCAACCGTCAGTTGTATCACTAGCTTCAGGCTACACGGAAGTAGTGGGAGGAATCTCAGGAGGAGTCTTCCTTTAAGGGCACGAAGTCTGCACCTGTTGGACTGTAGAGATGGGGGTCCCCTGAGGAAGGTGTGGCCCCAACCTGCTAAAAACACTCCCTTTGGCATTGTGCCTAGCACGAGCATTAGCTTGATTGCATATGTCTTTACTACCCTTATCAATACTATCATGTCCAGTATCCTTTAGAATGTGGTTTCTAGTCTCCGTGCTTGCATATGCAGCAGCTTTAGGATAGAGGAGACGAGAGTGGCCAAGAACATGACAATGAGTACAAAATTTTGGCAATGTTTCATAAATAACTTTTTGATGGAGAGTAAAGCCATTTAGCAGGAACACATCAACAATATAAAGAAGGTCGTATGGTCTGGAAATTCACTGCCGAAATTGCGTTGTTTGCAGTGAATTTGGGATTCACTGCCGAAGTTAAATTGTTTGTAGCGAATTTCTGAAATTGAGTTGTTTGTAGCGAATTAACATTCGCTGCCGAATTGTGTGTTGTGCAGCGAATTTGGGATTGGATGCCGAAGTTGAATTGTCTACAGTGAATTTGAAATTCATTGCCGAAATTGAGTTGTTTGCAGCGAATTAACATTCGCTGCCGAATTGTGTGTTTTGAAGAGAATTTGGGATTCGCTGCCGAAGTTGTCTGGTCTGCAGCGAATTTCATTTGAAATTCGCTGCCGAAATTGAGTTGTTTGCAGTGAATTAACATTCGCTCCCGAATTGTGTGTTTTGGAGCGAATTTGGGATTCGCTGCTGAAGTTGTATTGTCTGCAGCGAATTTGTGACTCGCTGCCGGAATTGAGTTGTCTGTAGCAAATTAGCATTCACTGCCAAAAACGTGTTGGCTGCAGCGAAGTAGCATTTGCTGCTGAAATTGTGGCGCTAGTAGCGGACCAGTTTTTGCTAACGAATTGGGCAGCCTGCAGCGAACCAGTTTTTGCTGCCGAATTGCGTAGCCTACAGCGAACTAGTTTTCGCTGGCGAACTGTCCGGCCTACAGTGAGTCAATTTTCACTGCCGATTTCTACAATCAGCCTCCCGAGCATAAATGACTCAAATGCTTGCAACAATTTCATTGTATGATGGTTTCATACATGGAACACTTAAATGTGAACATATGGATTCTTGAAATAAGTATGGTGATGAATGTGATTTAAGGATGCAAATATACTGAATTGTGGCATTGATGTCTTAGGTGATGCGGCTGGGATCGGACCATCGTCAGGACAAGGACAAACCGCAGGTGGAACAAGTAGTTATTTTCCACCTTCTTCTCATATGATGTTTGTGTTTTGAAATGATTTACTTATGATGATATATTATTGAATCCTTGATGAATGATGAAACAACAATGAAGTGTCTGATTGAATTTTTGATGATTGTCGAAACGACTATGAAATGTTAATCGAGTTCTTGATGAATGTTGAGACGATGATGACAATGTTAATGTTCTGAAATAACCTATTTGAGGTGGATATATTATTGTGTTGCGATGAATACTAAACTGACTATGAGATGTTGATTAGGCTATTATGAATTTAGGCTGCTGACGAATGATTGTATGAGTATTACGAAGGATCTACTGTGGTATTTTATTGAATGTAATTATGATGAATGGTTGTATGAGTATTACGAAGGATCTACTGTTGTATTTTATTGAATGTAATTATGATGAATGGTTGTATGAGTATTATGACAGATCTACCATTGTATTTTATTAATGTAATTATGATGAATGGTTGTATGATTATTATGAAGGATGTACTATTGTATTTTATTGAATGTAATTGTGACGAATGATTGTATAAGTATTACGAAAGATCTACTGTTGTATTTTATTGAATGTAATTGTGACGAATGGTTGTATGAGTATTATGACATATCTACCATTGTATTATATTGAATGTAATTATGACGAATGGTTGTATGAGTATTACGAAGGATCTACCATTGTATTATACTGAATGTTAATTATCATGAATGGTTGTATGAGTATTACGAGGGATCTATTATTGTATTATATTGATTATTAACTGTCATGAATGGTTGGATGAGTAATACAAAAGGTGTACTGTTGTGTTATATTGAATGCTAAACTGTTATGGAATGTTTGTTTGTATATTACAAAGGATCTGTTATCGTGTTTACTGAATGTTAAACTATTACGGGACGTCTGTACGAGTATCATGAATGGTGTACTATTATGTTACAGTGAATGTCAAATTGTTATGAATTGTTTGAATGAGCAATTCAAAGGATATTACCATGTTATAGTGATCTCATAAACTGCCTCTGGAACATTTGATGGTTAATGATTAGCTTTGGCTAATGGCATCCGAATGGATGACCAGGATAATTAATTGATTAGCTTCGGCTAATGGCATCTGAGATGGATGATCGGGTTGTGATTGTTGATCAGTTTCGGCTAATGGCATCCTAAGTGCATGACCGAGATAAATGTTGATTAGCTTTGGCTAATGGCATCCGAGATGGATGACCGAGACAATTAATTGATTAGCTTCGGCTAATGACATCCTAGGTGGATGACTGGGATAAATAATGATTAGCTTCGACTAATGGCATCCGAATGGATGACCGGGACAAATGTTTGATTAGCTTCGGCTAATGGCATCCGAATGGATGGCCGGGATAATTGATTGATTAGCTTCGGCTAATGGCATCCGAAATGGATGACCAGGATAAATGATGATTAGTTTCGGCTAATGGCATCCGAGATGGATGACTGGGTTGTGATTGTTGATCAGTTTCGGCTAATGGCATTCTAAGTGGATGACCGAGATAAATGTTGATTAGCTTTAGCTAATGGCATCCGAGATGGATGACCAGGACCATTAATTGATTAGCTTCGGCTAATGGCATCCTAAGTGGATGACAGGGATAAATGATGATTAGCTTCGGCTAATGGCATCCGAATGGATGACCGAGACAAATGTTTGATTAGCTTCGACTAACGACATTCTAAGTGGATGACCGGGATAAATGATGATTAGCTTCGACTAACGACATCCTAAGTGGATGACCGGGATAAATGATGATTAGCTTTGGCTAATGGCATCCGAGATGGATGACTGAGTTGTGATTGTTGATCAGAATCGGCTAATGGCATCCGAGATGGATGACCGGGTTATGATTGATGATTAGCTTCGGCTAATGGCATCCATGATGGATGACCGGGTTGCGTTTGATGATTTGCTTTGGCTAATGGCATCTGTGGTGGATGGCTAAATTGATTATAAAAAAATTAGCTTTGGTTAATGGTATCTATAGGAATGACGGGGGTTGATTTCTTGCTTAGTTTTTGTTAATGGCATCCAAGATGGATAGCCGAATTTAAATGTTGCAATTAGCTACAGCTATAAGTATCCAGGGTGGATGACCGGGTTAAGGTGAAGTATTTAACCCCGATCGATGTTAAACTTTGGCCCCACAACCTCGTGGAGAGGTTGGGGTGTGTGAGTGAGAAAAGTACAGTTAACGAAATAATGAGAGATGTACAATGTAAATAAGAAGTATAAGAAGGAATCTTCCCGTTCTAAGTTAATAATGAAAAGCAATGACAATGTTCTTCTAGATGTTTATTATTATGTTGGATTATTTACAATTCTTATATCCATGTTGTTTTGTAACAGGGACATCACACAATCAAGGTGCATAGGAAAGCCTGTTCCACAGGTTCACATATTTTGAAAGGTGCTATGTAATAGTATGACTTAGCTGTTATGTTGAATATTTGCCATTTGACACTTTTGTAAGGACTTGTAATGGAGCACGGATGGGGATGTGCGAACATGTAGATACGATGCTATGAATACATTTATGTGGTATTTCCTTTTATGAGGATGCTATGTTATGAAATCACATGAGGATCGTATGAAAGAAAGTACTAGTTGTGTAAGATTGTTGATTATAAACTCGTGTTGATAACGAGATTGGAACAAGAATGCAAACACACAGGTATTCCAATATGACGTACTATAAATGTATGAATATGAATATATAATATTATGGACATGTGTATTGGGTATCTGTTGTATGAGAATGTTGTTTTACGAGAACTATATCCCTATGATGCCATGATAAGGAAGGAACATAATCACTAGTTCACAAAATGTCATTGCGAGAAGTAAAAAAAAAATCTATCGATTTTGGCCTTGAAAAAGTCGGGTCGTTACAGGAGTAGAACAGGCCAGAACCTTTACTGGAACATCCGGGGTTGGCAGGGGAGGATCCCGATGTAGAGATCGAGAACTGTGATTTCTAGTAGGGGAAGCGCTTGTTAAGAGACGGGGACCATCAAGCTGGGCATCACAAAGAAGCAACGATTTCTTTTTAGATTTCCCCATAAGCTAACCAAGAGATTCGTAAGAACCCATAAAACTTGACAATCGAAAGATTGCTCTCACACTGTGGCCAGACATAAGCGTCGCTTGTACCAAGGGTTCGTGCTCTAGCCGCAACTAAATAGTACACCAGAGTGCTTACAAAAGAGGAGCCTGCGAGATTACAGAGATTAAGAGAAGAAATCGTTGTACAGTGAGGGAGAAACAGATGCACACAAGCAGAACGCAACCTCTGTCTCTCTCTTTTTTTATATATATCAAATGCAAGAAATTGTATAGATCAAAAGTGAAACACAGATGGAAACCAGCAAGTCAAAATATACAGACATGAACAAATAGGCTTGTTCAAGGGGACAGGCTCCCTAGGACAAGCAGCTAACCAAATTAGCACAACAACGTGCTTATCAGAGTAAAACATAAACGACTAAGGGAATAGGCTCCCTTGGACAGGCAAAGACAACCAAAAAAAGGGAACATGCTCCCTGAACAACAAGACAAACCCGGCAAATCGGCAAGACAACAACAAATGGAATAAAACTCCAAAGATGCAATCAGCAGCAATTCAAACAAAACAAGCAAGAACCTGCAAAAACTGTAAAGCACCTGCAAGAACTGCATAGACACCAATGATCTAAACACTGCTAGAAAAGCAAGACAGACGACACTAGAGGAACCAGTGCCTAGACAAGCAGCAAGCCAGCTTCAACTATAAGCTAGGAGAAACCAACTATGATGCAAAGCTAGAGGAGCAAGCAAGCACCCACAGAGGCGCCTCCAGATGAGGCAAACAACCAGATCCAAAAGGTGCACCAACCAACTATCACCTGAGCTAGAAGCAGCTGAAAGAAACAGGGACCATACACCAAGGCCACAAGTAGAAGCTGATACTGGCAACTCTGCAACAAAGGAAAACAAGCAAGCAAGAAGGCAAACCAACAACCACTACCAGAGCAACAACAGACAGAAACAAACAGGAATAGCCAGCACCAGTAACACAGCAACAGGGACAAAGGCCACAGGCAGATGCTGATACCAGCAACACTGCAACAAAGGAAACAAGGCTGCAAATAGGCAAACCAGCAACTACTACCAGAGTAGCAGCAGACAAAACCATCAGGCAAGGTATTGCATCACATCATAAAAGTCAGGCCTCAGGCAAAAGCTATAACTCTGCGACAAGAAGGAAACAGGTCGACAAAAGCAACAACATAGCAATAGAACCAGCTACAGACAAAGCAAACCCAAGCTGAATATTCTCAATAGATATAGAGAAATAACACAGGGAACAGATTCCCTATCCAAAAACCCAACCAAAAGAGAGGAGAAGATCATGGAGAGGATGAGGAAGCAGAAGTTGTGTTGCTTTAAGTCCTGGAATCAACCGTAGAGGAGCTCTTGGAGGGGCAATAACCCGTTCCAACTGGCTTCCCTAGATGGCTAAAGGTGGAGGAGGCAGCAGCTCTACTTCGTGTCAACTATTGCCTTCTAGGAGGCGGTTCAGGTGTGACATCATTGTGGCCTTCAGAGACTTCACAACCTTTGGAGAGGCAAAAGGGTTAGCACCAAGAGGACTAGACCTTGATGCAACTAGTTTGGCCCGCTTGCGCCCAGAGCCAACAGTTCTCCCTTCCATAGCCACTGTTGCCTCTGCAGACATTGGATCAATCCCTAGCTCACCTTGAGGTTCTTCCCTGTTAGACTACTTCTCAACAGATGTAGTTTTAGCAGAAGGGCTAGAACATCCAGATAGAGAGGGAGCTGTCTGGGAATGCTTCTTGCATTTGTGGTTGGAAGTTTTGGTGCAAGTAGAAATCGTGTGTCCCAGGGTTCTGCACTGCTTGCAAAACCGAGGTAATGATTCATACATCACCTGCTGGGACAAGGGCACACTGTTGGGCAGGATGAGATTGATAGAGGTTGGCAGGTCAGCTAGCAAGTCAATCTCAACAAGTAATCTGGCATAGGAGAGCCGGGTCATGGAAGCTGTTGGAGAATCAAAATGAACAGGCTTCCCAAGCACACTTGCAAGCTTAGAAAGACAAATTAGTGACCAACACTGGAGAGGCAGATTAGGAAACTTAACCCAGACTAGCATCCTTACCATTTCAGAAGTTGTAAAATAAAAAAACTCAAGCATTATTTTCAGAATCAAGGGCCGGCCAAAAACATAATAGGGCCCTCCACTTAGCACTTCAATCATGTCCATTTCAGATGAAAAAGTGAAAATTAACCATCTGGAATCATGCATAGAGAATTTGGCGTCACATTTCCAGGAACTATTAATAAATTTTGACAGGGATGTGTATCCTGGAAATTTGCCAGCAATATACCCAATTAAACTGAACCTCCATAGGTCTTTATGTATACCCAAATCAGTTTCCAGTAAATGGCAAGATGTCAAAGCAGTATAATTAGAAAAGTGCACTAATGATGGGGACAGAGAGATAGTAGTACCTGTGAGATGGTCAGGGGAGGAAGGTCGGTGTCTTCCTGAGGAAGCTTTGCCTTTCTGTGGCGGTGGAGTTGCGACTCCAACCTTCGGTCCGACTAGGGTTTCCAACGCCAGGACAAGAACCAAGAGAACCAGACTCAGCAGAGAGAACTGGGCGAGGCCTGGTGGTGGCAGAAGATTCTACATCTGGCCCACAAGGGCCAGGAGAAGACGATGGATGAACAGTAGGTGGTGTGCTCTGCATTCCTCTATTCAGATTCTTCACCCAAACCCTAGCACTATGGTTGAAATTAACAATATCAGCAAAAGCTATTGTTGTTCTTGGAGGAGTGTAGGCTTGAGAAAGACTGGAGGAGTGCGGCACACCAAGGGAACTGCTCCGACTCAGGGTCTGTTGTGCGTGCAAAGACGAGGGACACGACGTGCAAAACCCATAGTCTTGCTAGGCAAATCGTAGAACCGAGTACTTTTTCTTTGATTTTTCCATGTAAGAATGACGCAAAGAAATCAGAAGAAGAAACTGTTAGAGTGCAGAGAGCAAGAGAAGAAATTGTTGAATAGTGAGAGGGGAAGGGACGCGCACAAGCAGAACACCAGCGGGTTTTTCTCTCACTACAACCAGGAGCTTCTCTCTCTTGATTGACTGAGAGCTCTTTCTTCATTGAAAGCTTTGTCTCTTTCTCTTCTTTTTTTGATCAAATGTAAAAAATTGTATAGATCAAAAGTGAAACAAAGTTGGAAACCAGCAAGTCAGGATATACAAGCATGTATATACAAGGGAAAGGGAACAGACTCCCTTAAATAAGAAAAGGAACATGCTCCCTGAAACAGAATTAACAATTTAGCAAGGTAAACACAACCAATAAACAAGCGCCAAACCACAGAGGGTATGGCCATCAGACACATCTCTACAGAGCTAGTCAAGGACAACACACAAGTCTCTGCAGGCAACAGTGAAGGCATGACAGAGAAGGAGCAGCAACTCCAGCAAAAACATCCAATCCAGCAAAGGGAAAATCACAGTCAAAATCAAATCAGTAGCATCAAGCTCTATCTCTTTCCTTTTCTTTTGATCAAATGTAAAAAATATATAGATCAATGAAACAAAGCTGAAGAACCAGCAAGTCACAGAATATATATACATATATAAACAGGGAAAGGGAACAAGTTCCCTTAAACATGGGTGGAAAAACCACATGGCTACAAATAACCAAAAGAAGAACTCGTGACCGCAGCAGACAGCAAGAACCATAACAGGCATCCAGATAAGAACCTAAAGCTTAGCAAGACACCAAGAAGTATCCCAAAGCTATAGAGGGCAGCTAGGGAGCCAAACCAGAAACAAACAGAACTGAGACTAATACTTAGACACCAGGAAAACCACCAGTAAAGCAGCAACAAGCACAAACCAAGCACTCCAAAAAGAGAACCAACCAGCAAATGCATCCAGAAGCAGATGCTAGCGAGAAGCCAAACAACAACAAGCATCAGCAGCAACAGCAGGCACAAACCAAACCACCTAACCAGCTTATCACAATAGCAAAACCACCAGCAAAGATGCACCAGGAAAAGCAAGCAGCCCAAACTGTAGAAAAAGCAAGGAATCTGTACAAGAGATAGGACAGGACTAACTAGTCTATAAAATAGTTAACAGGCAGTTCAATACAAGCCAACAGGAGACCAAGGGAACAACCTCCCTATCAAAATACATAATACAAATAAAAAATCAAAAGGTGGATGATGGAGCAGAGTTATCCGAGTTATGTAGCAGCTGGAAAGCGACAGCAGGGGCCTTAGACTTTCCCTGTGGACCCAAACAAGTGATGGCAATAACTTTGCTTCTAGTTAAATACTGCCTCTTGGGAAGGGCTACAACAATAGTATCACCATCTTCAGAAATATTTACTCGTGGAGTAGTAGGGAGTGTGGAGCCAAAGTTCTCCGGTGTAGCAACTTTGGACCTCTTGTAACTAGGAGACTGAGGCCTCTGTTCACCAGTTGCAATAACTTCGGTGAACATAGAATCCACTAGGGGATCAGTAGAAGGGCCTGCACGATACGGTTCCTGCTTCTCAACAGCAGCTGTCTCTGCAGAGGCGCTGGAGGTGGCAGAACATGCTAGAGTTTCATGGGGCCTCGTCTTATGTTTGGGCCTGATTCCTTTAGTGCAAGTGATAGTAGAATGTCATAAGACCTTACACTGCTTGCAGAAATGTGGAAGTGATTCATACATAATCTGCTGGGGCAACGATGTGCCATTGGGCAGAACCACATTGACAGAGGAAGGCAAGTCTAAAAGTAGGTCAACTTCAATAAGAATTCTAGCATACAAAAGTCGGGTCATTTGTGCAGTAGGATTATCACAATGGATTGGTTTCCTAATCATGCTAGCAATTTTAGATAGGTAAATTGGGTTCCAGCATCTAAGAGGCAGATTTGGAAACCTCACCCAAGTTGGCATTGAGGTCATTTCGGTGGATTTAAAATCAAAGAAATCTGGCATTACTTTCAGGATGAGAGGTCGGCCAAATACTGAATAAGGACCTCCTCCTAGAACATCTAACATTTCCATTTCAGAGGAGAAGGCAAAGATTAACCAACTCGAATCATGCATTATGAAATGAGCTTTATGTTGCCAGTTTTTACTAATGTAATTTAACAGAGAAGCATATCTTGGGAACTTCCCAGCAACATAGCCAATCAAGCAGAATTTCCACTTAGCAACAAGTTCACCGACATCAATTTCCTGAAGATGACATGATGCAGAGGATGCATATTCAGGAAAGTGAATAAGAGTAGGTGACTGGGAGTTTGAAGTACCTGGTGGTGTGTCAGCTGGGGCACCCCTGCTACAGCCAAGCAGAGACTTATCCGTCATCGGGGATGCAAAAGAGGTGGCGCCAACAGGGGAGGAGTGACACCAGAAGGAAATACTGAAGGATGGCCCTTTCCAGAAGATGGTAGGGAGGGAGAAACTGTAGACGGTGCAGGGTTGAGACCACCGGAGCCCGGGCAGGAACCTCTAGGGTTAGACCCAACCAATCGTTCTGTAGGTAAGAGGCTTGGTCTGGAACTGCCAAAGGAGTCTTCATTGCAACCACAAGAAGGGGGAGGATGAGGTGATTGAGCAGGAGAACTATTCTTTTGCATGGTTTTGTTCTTGTGTTTTGAGGAAACCCTAGCCGTACTCAAGAGATCAGTAAAATCAGCAAAAATAGCCTTCATTCTGGGTGGAGTGGAGGTCGGAGAAGGGGAAATAAAGCCATGTTGAACCAAAGAGCAGCTACGGGACTGAACCTTGGGCGTGCATGAGGCAGACGCATGACGGTTAGTTTGAAGCCAGAAATCACCCTAGGTGGAACAAAGAATTGAAGAGTTGGTTTTTGATTTTGTCATAATGGACCAAAGAAAGAACACTAAGGAGCAGACGACAAAGGAAGAAAAACAATGCACAATGAGGGAAGAATACAGGCGCGGCTAGGAGCACACAAACCACTTCTCTCACCACAACCAGGAGCTTCTCTCAAGTTCTGTCTCTTTTTTTTTATCAAATGTTAGAAATTTTATCGATAAAAAATAGACTAGCTGGACAACCAGCAAGCCATATATACACATGTACAGAGCAAAGCTAGCGGGAACATGCTCCCAGCAAGCATCAAAGAATAGAGACAACCCAAAAGAACAAACCATCGGTTATTTTAGGAACCCAAAGATTACAAGTGCCTAGGATAACCGACCCAAAGAGAAACTAGCCACAAACACACAAAAAATCCCATCCCCATCTACATAAGATAAGAATGCAAGCAACATGGACTTGAATCCACGAACCACAAGTATAGAACCAGAACCACCTAAGCAAAGCAGCAAACATGGAAAGACTCCTAAGACCAATGCAGCTCCCATCAGCCAACATGCAAAAGTGAGTGATCCTTCTCATGGAAGTGAAAGCTGATATAAAACAGAACTTGGAATCTCTTAAAAATTGTGAGCTCCTCTGGTTGTCCTTTCAAAGGCCCGCCTGTTTCTTTCTTCCCAAATGAGATAAACCACGATGCCCGGTGAAACTCTTTTCATATGTGCCTCCATGCTTTTCTTCATTGGATGCAACCTACGAAGAGCACTGTTTAAGGTTCTCATGCTCTTGCCCATCCGCAACCAGGATTTTATCATATCCCACAAATGACATGTCCATCCACACGTAAAGAACAAATCATTGTGGGACTCCTCCTCTTGCCTACAGAATACACAGGTGGGATTGATATGAATAAACCTTAATCTGTCACGAGTTCGGAACTTGCCCAAGACAACCAACCATAATATGAAACTATACTTAGGCAGAGACCACTACTCCCAAACCACTCTATGCCATGAGATGATCGAACCTACTGGTTGAAAGAAATTATATGCATGAGCCAGAAAGGGACCTTCACCATTAAACCAACTACTCATCAACGTGATGCTCGCCCTTGGACTTCCACAGTGCTGAGAGAGAATGTCCCTGACAGAAATAATAGACTTCCATAATGGGGAGGAATGCTGGTGAGCTTGAGCAGTCTAAATGGTGTCACTGCTCAGATAAAAGTGGTGCACCCAACGAATCCAGACCGAATCCGTTTTAAGATGAATGTTCCAAAGTTGCTTGGCAAGGAAGCTTCTATTACGTGCTTTTAGATCAAAGAGACCAAGCCCTCCTTCTGCCTTAGGCATGCAAAGAGATTTCCATGCAACCAAAGTAGAGTTACTCCTCCTAATATCTCCTATCCATAAAAAATTCCTGCAGATGCTTATGATATCCTAATTACAATTTCTAGCATGGGCAAAATATTCAGCCAGAAATGAACCTTGCCAAAAAGCACAGACCAAAGAAGCTCAAGTCGCCCAGCATACGTGAGGTGTTTACCAATCCAGCCTTGTACTTACAACTCCAAATCCTGTAGAAGAGGAGGAAACTGGCTAGCTAACAGCCGATGGGGGCTCAATGGAACCCCTAAGTAGGTGAAAGGAAAAATCCCTTCCTTGAAGCCAGATTCTGAAAGGATGGATTGCTTGTGAGCATTACTAACACCACCAAAAAAGATGGATGATTTTTGTAGATTTATCACTAGACCCAATGTCTGACAAAAAATTATGAGCTGTTGAAGGAGGCAGCGAACTGAAGAGGAGTCACCGTGAGAGAAGGAGGACATCATCTGCAAAAGCTCTGTTTCTTTCTTCTTCTTTTTTTGATCAAATGTAAGAAATTGTATAGATCAGTAGTGAAAAAAAATTGGATACCAGCAAGTCAAAATATACAAACATGTACAAATAGGCTTGTTCAAGGGAACAGGCTCCTTAGGACAAGCCATCAACCAAAATAGCACAACAACGCATTAAGGAACAGGCTCCCTTGGACAAGCAATTACAACAAAAAAAAGGGAACATGCTCCCTGAACAACAAGACAGATCCGATGAACCTGCCACACAGCAATAAATGGACTCAGCAGCAATCCAAACAGAACAAGCAGAAACTGCAAAGCACCTACGGAGACTGTAGAGACACCAATGATCCAAACACTGCATTAAGCAGCACCCAGGAATATGAAATAGCAAAAAATAGCAAGGTAGACGGAAAAAGAGAAACCAACGCCTAAACGAGCAGCAAGCCAGCTTCAACTATAACAGCTAAGAGAAACTAGCTATGATGCAAAGCCAGCAGCCAGGAACAAGCAGGCACCCATAGGGGCGGCTCTAAAGGAAGCTAACACCCAGACCCAAAAGGCGTACCAACCAACTACTACCTGAACTGGAAGCACTTGAAAGAAACAGGGACCATACACAAAGGTCACAGGCAAAAGCTGATACCAGCAACTCTGCAATAAAGGAAACAAGACTGTAAAACCAACAACTACTGACTGAGAGCTCTTTTTTTTTTAATCAAATGTAAGAAATATATAGATAAATGAAATAAAGCTAGAGAACCAGCTGGTCACAGAATATATATACAAATATAAACAGAGAAAGGGAACATGCTCCCTTAAACATGGGTGGAAAAACCACATGGCTACAAATAACCAAAAAAAGACCCCGAGGTCGCAGCATACAGTAGAGCAGGGAAACTGAAACCATCCAAGGACCACAACAGGCATCCAGATAAGCACCCAAAGCTTAGCAAGACAACAAGAAGCATCCCAAACCTACAGAGGGCAGCCAGAGAGCCAAACCAACAACAAACCAAATTGAGACAAATACTCAGCCACCAGAAAAACCACCAGCAAAGCAGCAACAAGCACAAACCAAGCACTCCCAAAAGAGAACCAACCAACAAATGAATCTAGACAGATGCTAGCAAGAACTGACACCAATTAGATCACCTGCAAAGCATCAACTCAGGAACCAATCATCGAATCTTCCCAAACACAAACTAGCCAGCCAGCTAAAAAAACCACTAGCAGCAGCAGGCGGCACAAAAACCAAACCACCCAACCAACTTAACAAAAAACAGAACCATAAGCAAAGCCACATCAAGAAAAGTAGTCCAGATTGAAACAAAACAAGCAGGGAATCTGGATAAGAGATAGGACAGGACTAACTAGTCTACAAAATAGTTAACAGGCAATTCAATACAAGCCAACAAGAAACCAAGGGAACAACCTCCCTATCAAAATACATAATACAAATCAAAATCAAAAGTTGGATAATGGAGCAGAGTCATCCGAGCTGTGTAGTGGCTGGACTTCCCCTGCGGACCCAAACAAGTGATGGCAGTAACTTTGCTTCTAGTTAAATACTACCTCTTGGGAGGGGCTGCAACAATAGTATGACTATCTCTAGAAATGTGTACTCATGGAGTAGCAGGTAGTGTGGAGCTAGAGTGCTCCGGTGAAGCAACTTTAGACCTCTTGCAACAAGGAGACTGAGGCCTCTAATCACCAGCTGCGACAGCTTCGATGAACATAGGATCCACTAGGGGATCAACAGAAGGGCCTGCACGATACGATTCCTACTTCCCAATAGCAGCTGTCTCTGCAGAGGGGCTGGAGGTGGCAGAACATGCTGGAGTTTCATGTGGCCTCGTCTTATATTTGGGTTTGATTCCTTTAGTGCAAGTGATAGTAGAATGTCCTAAGACCTTACACTGCTTACAGAAAATGTGGAAGTGATTCATAAATAATCTGTTGGGGCAATGATGTGCCATTGGGAGCACCACAATGATAGAGGAATACAAGTCTAAGAGCATGTCAACTTCAATAAGAATTCTAGCATGCAAAAGCCGGGTCATTTGTGCAGTAGGATTATCACAATGGATTGGTTTCCCAATCATGCTAGCAATTGTTTTATAGGCAAATTGGGTTCCAGCATCTTAGAGGCAGATTTGGAAACCTCACCCAAGTTGGCATTGTGGTCATATCAGTAGATTGAAAGTCAAAGAAATCAGGCATTACTTTCAGGATGAGAGGCCTGCCAAAAACAGAATATGGACCTCCTCCTAGAACATCTAACATTTCCATTTTAGAGAAGAAGGCAAAGATTAACCACCCTGAATCATGCATTGTGAAGTGAGCTTTATGTTGCCAGGTTCTACTAATATAAGTTAACATGGAAGCATAACCTGGGAATTTCCCAGCCACATAGCCAATCAAACAAAATTTCCACTTAACAACAAGAGCACTAACATCAGTTTCCTAAAGATGACATGAGGCAGAGGATGCATATTCTAGAAAGTGAACAAGAGCTAGAGACTGGGAATTTGAAGTACCTGGTGGTGTGTCTGGGGGAGCACCTCTGCTATAACCAGGCAGAGACTTATCCTTCACCGGGGACGCAAGAGAGGTGGCGCCAGCAGGGGAAGGAGTGACATTAGAAGGAAATGCTGAAGGATGGCTCTTTCTAGAAGATGGTTAGGAGGGAGAAATAGTAGACGGGGCGGGGTTGTGACCTCCTGAGACCAGACAGAAACCGCTATGGTTATACCTTACCGGACGTTCTATAGGCAAGGGGCTTGCCCTGGAACTGCCAGAGGAGCTGTCGTTGCGACCACCAGAAGAGGGAGGATGAAGTGATTGAGCAGGATAACCTTTTTTTTTTGCATGGTTTTATTCTTGTGTTTGGACGAAACCCTAGTTGCACTTGAGAAATCAGCAAATGCAACCTTCGTTCTTGATGGAGTGGAGGTCAGAGTAGAAGAAATAGAGCCATGTTGAACCAGTGAGCAGCTTCGAGACTGAACCATAGGCGTGCGCGAGGCATACGTATGGCGGTTTGTTTGAAGCCAGAAATCACCCTGGGTGGAACGAAGAAGTGAAGATTTGGTCTTTGATTTTGTCATAGTGACCGAAGAAAGAACACTAAGGAGCAGAGGACAGTGACAAGAGAAGAAGAATGGTGCACAATGAGGGAAGAACATAGACACGACTTAGAGACCACTTCTCTCACTACACTGGGAGTTTCTCTCTCTTGACTACTATCTCTATCTCTTTCTCTTTTTTTTTTTATCAAATGTTAGAAATTTTATAGATAAAAAATAGACTAGCTGGAAAACCAGCAAGCCATATATACACATATACAGAGCAAAGCTAGTGTGAATAGGCTCCCAGCAAGCATCAACGAACAGATACATCATAAAGAAACAAACTCTCGGTTATCTTAGGAACCCAAAGATTTTAGGTGCCGAGGATAACCGAGCCCAAGAAAAACAGCCACTGACACAAAAACCCCATCCTAATCTACATAAAATAAGAATACAAGTGACATGGACTTGAATCCACGAACCACAAACACAGAACCTGATCCTCCCAAGTAGAGCAGCAAATTTGGAAAAACCTCCCAAGACCATTGTAGCTCCCATAAGCCAACATGAAAAAGTGAGTGATCCTTCTCATGGAAGTGGAAGATGATATAAAACAAGACTTGGAATCTTCTAAAAGCTGTGTTTACTCCTCTGGTTTTCCCTTCGAAGACCCGCCTGTTTCTTTCTTCCCAGATGAGATAAACCACCATGCCCAACGAAACTCTTCTCATACGTGCGTCCATGCTTTTCTTCTTTAGATGCAACCAACGAAGAGCATTGTGCAAGGTTCTCATGCTCCTGTCCATCCGCAACTAGAATTGGATCATAGCCCATAGGCGACATGGCCATCCACACATAAAGAACAAATGATTGTGAAACTCCTCCTCCTACCTACAGAACACACAGGTGGGATCGATAGGAATAAACCTCAACCTATCACGAGTGCAGAGCTTGCCCAAGACAGCCAACCATAGTATGAAACTATACTTAGCAGAGACCACTGCTCCCGAACCACTCTATGCCATGAGTTGGTTGAACCTACTTGCCAAAAGAATTGATATGCATGAGCCAAAAAGGGACCTTCACTAGTAGACCAAGTGCTCATCAACAGGATGCTCGCCCTTGGACTTCCACAATGCTGAGAGAGAATGTCCCTGACAGAAATGATAGACTTCCATAAAGGGGAGGAATGCTGGTGAGCTTGAGCAGTCCAAATGATAGCTCTGTCTCTTTCTTCTTTTTTTAATCAAAATGTAAGTGTATTAATAGATCAAAAATATTCATCGTTGGTGAACCAACAATTTCAAATACAAGGATTAACAAAAAGGGAACAAAGTCCCTTAGTGATTTATACAACAAACCACTGAAAAAACAATAGCTAAAATCAGACAAAGGTTATGAGAGGAACCGAATATTACAAGGTTCCAAACCTAACACAAAGCAAAAGACAGGACAAAGGGACATCCTGAGAAACAATACAACAGTGAAAGATGACCAGATAACTCAGGCTGAATTGATGATCAAGCCACAGTAGCAAGCAGCAAGCCAAAGAGGAACAGAATCAGCTGCAGCAGCAACAACTACAACAAACCTCCCCCCGATGCCTTCTCAAAATTGACTTTAGGAAAGCATTTGATTCGATGCAATGGCCCTTTCTCATAGCTCTTCTTCAACTGCTGGGTTTCCCTCTGAGATTTGTTCATCTGGTGATGCTATGCATGGAAACTTCCTCATTCTCTGTTGCTGTCAATGGAAATCTTTATGGTTTCTTCCCTGGGAAGTGTGGTGTTCGGCAAGGAGACCCTCTCTCTCCCTATCTATTCCTAATCTACATGGAGTATTTCTCTCGTATGCTGGGAATGGCCACCCAACAGACAGCCTTCCACTACTAACCAAAATGTGCACTTCATCACATTTGTCATCTTGCCTTTGCTGATGACGTTCTTTTATTATGTCGTGGTGATTGCTCTTCTGTTCGGATTCTTATTGAGCAGCTTCATGCTTTTGGCCAGGCTTCAGGGCTGCATATTAATGCAAGGAAATCCTTTATATATTTTGGTGGTGTTGGTGGCAATTTGAAGCAGACTATCCTTCAAGAATCTTGTTTTTCTGAAGGTAGCTTCCCTTTCAAATACCTTGGAGTCCCCCTCAGCCCCCACAGACTTCTGGCCAGCCAGTTTTCTCCCCTACTGCATCAACTTGAATCTGTTATTCAAGGCTGGATGGGCAAGCATTTATCCTATGCAGGGCGGTTGGAATTAATCAGCTCTGTTTTACTTTGAATGGTCCAATTTTGGCTTAGTATCTTTCCCATGCCAGAGAGTGTCATCAATCAAATTACTTGTCTTTGCAGGAATTTCCTTTGGACTGGTAGTACAACCAGGAATATGTCTGCATTGGTTGCTTGGAAGAACATCTGCTTGCCCAAAGACGAAGGAGGTCTTGGTTTATATGACATTAAAGCAAGGAATAATTGCTTTCTTGTGAAGCAGCTATGGAATATTCATTTGAAAGCTGACTCTATTTGGATTAGATGGGTGCACCATTTTTATTTGCAGGACACCAACATCTGGACAACTCCCCTTCAACAAACCTCCTCCCCCCTATGGAAATCTTTCATTAAATTCCGTGACCGTCTCCTTGATGACTGTGGGGGGCAGCCAGCAGTTATCTCTATGCTGCAAAGTTGGGATAATACCACAAAGCCTTTTTCGGCTAATGCTTATGAACACTTGAGAACCAAAGGAACCCCGGTCTCTTGGGTGAATGTGGTTTGGGAGCCCTGGTGTCTTCCACGACATAGTTTTATCCTGTGGCTTGCCTTGCTTAAGCGGCTGCGAACAAAAGACAGGCTGCATTTCGTTGACATTGATGTTAGTTTTTGTATTTTGCCAGGATCATGAAGAGAGCCACGACCACCTGTTTTTTGCCTGCAGCTGGACCTCCATATTGTGGATGAAAGTCAAATCCTGGCTTAGACTAAACAAAGGCATGACCACCATCAATAGTGCAGTTCGGGGCCTTCATCTCAAGGGGAAAACTGTTGTCACTAGAATGAAAAGAGTATCCCTCAGCATTGTTGTTTACTTGATATGGGATGAAAGCAACAGAAGGGTTTTTGAAAATTCCTGCTCCCCTGTAGAGCCTATATTTCGGCGGTTTCAAGTGTTATTCTACATGATATTACGCTTTCATCAGCGTGATCTCCCCTTTCCTAATTGACTGGTTGCTGACCGTTACGGTGATGCTATCATTTGGTTTGCATTAAGATGGGCTGTTTCAGCTTTTCTTTGATGCTACTGCTCCTATTGAGTTCTTGTCTTGTTGTTTTGACGTGCATGGTTGCACTGGCCTTCACTGCATGATTGGCTGCATTTCCACGTCTCTTCATGGAAGGGATCAAGACTTACTGTTGTTTTCTTTGGCTGGTCTTTGCTTTGTGTCGCTGCATGGTTGGCTGCCTCCCCATGTCTCTGCCTAGCGTGTTTAATGACGGAAGGCTGCATCTCCTCAGCTGCATGGAATGATCTGCTGTCCTCTGATTGGCTGCATCTCCTTAGCCTCTGCATGGCTTTCTTGGTGGAAGAGCCTTTGCATAGATGTCTTGGTGTCTTCGCATGGTGGAGTTGAGATTGCTCTATTTATGCATGGTGATTCCACGTCTCTTCATCAAGGAGTCAATGTTGGATGCTGCTCTTGGCTGGTTTTTCCTTGGCGTGTTGAAGCTCTATTGCCGATGTGTGCACTCCTCATTGGTCGGTTCCAT
>Ga0307517_10003422_pt1 | contig 24700 bp, 33 predicted proteins | sample 23_EM_MG_FD_194515 | JGI IMG/M metagenome (GOLD analysis project Ga0307517, IMG submission 194515) | Populus trichocarpa ectomycorrhiza microbial communities from riparian zone in the Pacific Northwest, United States - 23_EM | ecosystem: Host-associated > Plants > Roots > Unclassified | place... | reverse complement strand
AGCAATTCACGCACTAAAAGAATTCGGCCAACAGCTTTTACCATTGACTCAAACCGTTGAGGCGCTATTTCAGACTTTCCTCCCGGAGGAGCATTCCAAATACACAGCAGTCTATGAGACCATTTACAATGGGAAAGCTGGCAATGTTGACGAGGCATTTGGAATATGGACCTCCCGCTCACTTGTCATCAACGCCAATACCAATAACCATAAGGATCTGGAGGACGTATGCCCTGGGTGGAGTGCGATAGTAGTATTCGGAGACTTTGAGGGCAGCGATGCCTGCTTTCCTGAGCTTGGAGTCAAGATTGATTGTACCCCTGGTATGTAGAGACTCCCGCCCATCTTATCCAATTCCAATAAGTAACTAAGATATATTCTCTAGGTTCCATTATTTTCATGCGTTCCTATGCAGTGGAACATTATATTGGCTCTTTTGTGGGAAATCGGTGTAGTGTTGTCCACTTTACACATCAAGCAGTGCACGATGCATATGTGGAGAAGACGGGGAAGCCATTGTGGGAGTTCAATAAGATGCCTAAATGGTGGCAGAAGTTGCGCATGCATCTGAATGTATAATAATGTTCCTAATCATTGATTTTTCTATTTAGTATGGGTATACACTCACACCCCGCTGTCCCGGATCTTGATAATCCGGATACCTTGCTGTGTCGTGCGAATCTCAGTAAGTTCTGAATTTCTTTACACCAAAGCCTAGCCTGTTGTCCCGGATCACTCGCTATGCCGGATGGATTCTTAGGATTTTGTCCGTCCGGGATAGCGGGGTGCTAGTGTATACTTTTGAGCTTGGCCTGCCCTCGTTTGCAAGGCTGTGCCCCCAAAATCATACGTCCAAACTATACGCCCAAAGCCATACGCCCAAAACCATACGCCCAAAGCCAAACCGTACGCCCAAACCCATACGCCAAAAACCATGCGCCCAAAACCATACGCCCAAAAGCCATACGCCCAAAGCCAAACCATACGCCAAAAACCATACGCCCAAAACCATATGCCCAAAAGCCATTCGCCCAAAGCCAAACCATACACCCAAAGCCATACACCCAAAACCATCCCCCCAAAACCATACGCCTAAAACCATACGCCCAAAAACATACGCCCAAAACCATGCACCCAAAACCATACGCCCAAAAGCCATACGCCCAAAGCCAAACCATACGCCCAAAACCATACGCCCAAAACCATACGCCCAAAAGCCATACGCCCAAAGCCAAACCATACGCCCAAAGCCATACGCCCAAAACCATACGCCAAAGAGAGTCACCTAAAACCATAGCTTTTTATACACCATAGTGAGCGCCCAGTTTAACCAACTATCTGCAAGTTTAGGGTAAGTGATTGCCTGAACCTCAGACCAGATTTAAATAGTGGCTAGTATTTGGGTGGATGGCTTGCAAGGCATGTGAGACGTGACGCCTAAACCAATAGTCTTTGAATGAAAAGCCCAAAACTGAATGCCCAAAGCCATAAGCCCAAAGCCATACACCCTGAATGAGATCACGAAATGATAAGCCGGAGACCATGTCCTCAGGAAGATAGGAATCGTGCATGCACCACTATACAACTATACGCTGAGAGTTATGTACCCGGAATCATATGCTTAGAAGTACTTAGAAACATACCTAGATTATACGCTTACAATCATATACTGAGAGCGATTTCCAAACACTATTTATCTCAAACTAGAAGCCCAAATCATAATGATAATGTGAGCACTATATTCAAATCCTATCTTTTGAGATAGTTGCCAGATTGCTATATGGAATATCCAAATAGTGGAGTCATCATACTAGACATAAGAAGTAATTAGGGGGTGTTTGGCCAGCCAATGCTGATCTCAAATTGTGATTTCAGATCAGAATTGAGAGGCCAAACACCCCTTAGATTTCAACCTGCCATTTGTTTAGTCAGAGAATATTACTCGTAGGAATAAGTGGGGCCCCGCACAGGGGCAAGAGTGGGGGACGAGAAGACGGGGGCCCGTCTAGGCAATCAGCGGGGAAAGTAAAATACCCGCCCCGCCCCACAGCCCGGCCAGGGCCCCGTGTCATACGGGGCGGGGAGGAACGGCAAAGAGTTGACCCCGGGCCGGAGTAACGGCGGGGTCACAAAGTGACAACCTGCCCCGCCCCACCCCGTAACGAACACTAAGTGGGTTTCTTCGCCCGCAACTACTCTAGGTATGTAGTCAAGTATAAAGTCTAGTTGGAAAAACCACTAACTGAAGGGTTTAGAGCAATTCATAAGGAAGGGGCACCTCATAAGTATAGTCTATTCTGGACAACCGATAGAAGCCTTGGAGAAGATGAGGGGGGCAACTTCTTTATTTCTGATTATGGAATCAGAATTCAAGGAGCAAAAAACACTATGGTGGCCTGGCAGACGAAGATGTTCCATGGTACCAGTTTAGCAAAGCTAGAGAGTATTGACTCTGACAGAGGTAGAGGACAGGTAGGTCTGAGCATAGTTTCTCCTAGCAGGCTTGTGGGCATTTGGGAGAAGTATATGGATGAAAAGATTGATGAAAGTGATTTGGAGAAGGAATTAGAGGTGGGAGAGGAGATATGGGAGTAGGATATGCAATGCAGGATGAATGTTATTATAAGAGTTTTTCTGCAATTTGATATTATTACTGGAAAAATACTATATACACTCGGCCACGATCGCCAAATGTCATCCGGCCGGAGGTTGCCACTTGTAAACTCAAAACTCGTATTTTCGACTTCTTCCCTGAGACGAGTACAAAGTTCAGCCCGCCTAAGCTACTCAACCACCGGTATGCCGTTTCTGGAAAACACTATCCCTTTTTGGGTGTTTGTGTGATTGCTGAGATTAACGGTGGTGGGCCCAGCGTGTTTTTCACCAGCTTTAGAAAGTCCTGGTACTACCTGTAGCCTAAAGGTAAATTATACTGCCTTAACCGTACCCATGAAGAGAACTGGGCGGGTGGCGATCAGGGGTACGGTACCTGATGGCTAAAAAAATAGATTGCTAGGACTATGGTTACAATGGAATACTTGCAATTGGCCTCTTGGTCGGTGCGAACTATTAGTACTCCACCCTCCATAACAGCTTTTCACAATAGATGTAGTGTACAGTAGCGCATGTATTGCGAACTTTTATTAGGCAGGTAAACGGCTTTTTTCACTCATACTGGTCAGCCTGATTTTCGCTCTAAGATCAAAAGTTGACGCTTGGGTGAAGTCCTTTTGCGAATGAGTGGTTGGAGAGAACCTCGCAAGAGTGATGGGTCGTGATCAGGCTGGGGTAGGCTTGTGTAACTCCAGAGCCTCATCACTTGCAACCCCTGGTCGCAGATTTCCTGGGGCTCCGAGAGAAGTCAGATCCTCACCGCGCGCGACCCCTCCCCAGCCCTCACGAAAAACTGAATCCAGATTCCCGCAGCAGCAGATCACATTTCAACTCGTTGAGCAGTAATTACTTGGTCGGCAATATCATCGGCTTGGGTCAGGGGGGGGCGTTGAGGGGCATCAAATCCTACGGAGGCCATCGCCGCTTGGACCACCACAACGGACCACCACAACGAGACCAAGGCAGGTAGCCGACTAGCTAGATGGCGCGGGGAACTGGGTACTAGAAGCTAGGAAGTTTATAAAATGGCATGATACCGAAGGTGGCTGAGTTGAACGAGTGTTGCTCTGTTACCGATGTCCGGGGGGGGGGAGCGTCTTCAGGTAGGAAGGACTCTGGTTTGGAGAAAGGTAATGTAGATATCGCTGACGACCGGTTGATAGTAGTTCCCTGGTTATTGGTGACCGGTACGATTAGGCTTGGGAAAAGACACTCCCCTCGCAAAGCTATGCTACGATCTACTTGCCCAACAGGAACCGTCTACAGCAAATTTGTTAGGCGTGACGCCCAAGCAACCTGTCAGCAGAGGGGAATCCCGCAGCCTATACGGGAGCTTTTCGGGAGGCCAAAAGAGAGTTCGGTGGCGAGGTCTCTTACTTTCCAATATGGTTAAATTCTAAAGAAGACAATTGCATCTTTACCGTGAGTATTGATAATGCACCGACACTTTGGACGAGACCCCTCCGAAGCACTGATAGGAGCCCTAAGAGTCACTGCGAGAAGTCGTTCGGGAATCATCAAACACGCCAGTATCCCTTACCAGGAGACCCCGTATCAACGACCAAACCACGAGACGTTTTAGTGAGGCGGTTAGGACACCTGCCAGTACTACACGCGCCGGGATTAGGAGTTATCTGGAGGTGAAGCTGGATGGTGACGCTGATCCTAAGGCAATGGATGATGGTCTGTGGGTGGATATTATGAAAATCCTTCCGGTGGAGTCCACGGAAGCGTAAGCAAGGATATCAAATAGCTTCCCAATACAAGTCCTAGGTATGGGTCACCACCGGTGGTACCCGGTTCCCTCCCACCCCCCAAAACAGTGGTACTCCCTGGGGGTTACCCCGTGTGCTAGCGGTTGAATAAGGATCTATTGGCTTAAATATTCAGAACATTCTTGCGATAGAAAGACTGCCAGCATGCTCGCTCTAGCATTTCACGATCAAGAACTTCTTATCTACTGTTCGGCTTGTTCGCTACGCTTTGCGGGAATACCAGCCCCATAATTGGCTTTGTGTTTACATGTACTAAGTTATTGCGCAACTTACATAGCAATCCCATTGCATGGAGGCGAGATAGAAGCTTCATAGATATAGGAATACATTAGATTCGGCACATATCATATCTCTTTGTATCGGAGGCTAACCATAAGGGGAACATTAACACTCAGGAGGTATACTAATAGCTCGCTTCAAAGGTTAACTTGAAACCACACACATGATACCCACAGGAGCAGCAGAGAGCTATTTTCAAGATCAGCTAGGTCCTAAAAATGAGGACGGGCATGCCAATACCGGTACTATATGTTGCCTACGATTGATCACACACCCAGAGCTCCAGCCCAATCCCAACCCTAGCCCCGAACACGTTTGAATACTACCGGTATGGCACGTTACTGTATTGTATACTGCCGATACTGAGACCTTAACGCAAGTTGCAAGTCCGGGGTGCACTTCCTAGGGGCTGTATCATACCTCACCATAAAATTTGACACGATAATTTCTTTCATTCATCATTCAGCCTAAGCTACAGAGGGGCTCATTTACCAATTACGCTTCCTTATGAACCTCGTGCGAAGACGTCCGAAATCTCTCTTGGATAGAGGAGGTGAGAGCACTATAAAACTGACTGCCTAAGGCCCAGCTTAAGACAAAAAGACAAAAAGTGCCGGACCTTATCAGCAGAGGCAACTGGAACGCCCCAGCGTGAGGTTCAATTATTCAAGTTCTTGCGGTACCGGTATTGCAAACCACCTTTCCCGGTCTCGAACCATCACCTGTGGCTCCACGCCACAAGAATGCCAATCCCTCCCCGCACCCCTAAGCACGTCGACAGTCACTATATTGAAGGGATAAGCCTCTAATAAACCCTTGCATTGCGCTCCATTCAAATAGGGAGAAGAAGAGGAAAAAAGGAAAAAAGAGACCGCATTGTGTCATACGTATAATACAAAGCTAAGACACCCGACACCCAAAAACAAATCTCCAATAATATACACACCCACCTAAACCCAGATCTATTCTATTGTTAAGCAAAAAAAAAAAAGGAAGGAGATTGCCCAGGAATGGGCGCAAGGTCAACTTATCCAAGAAACCTCTAACAATCCTTAAAACACCGGACAAAATAAACATCGGAAGAACTAAAACCAAATAAATGAGTAAGCATCGAAGACAACTCCGCACGAGTCTCATAATCATGCGACACTACCAGTACCAACAGGGGACGATTTCTATGAGGTAGGATCATAAACTAGAGGGAGCCAAGCGGGGACCTAATTACCGGTTACGTCGGGGATGCCGTGCTCGGAGCAGTTCTGCGACTTGGTCGTGCCCATTTTCGATTGCCAACGCGAGCGGTGTTTGGCCGGGTTTACCCGAACGATTGGGGTTGACGTCTTCCAGCTGCAGCAGCAGCTTCACTACTTCCTCATGGCCATTCTGGGCAGCCCACGAGAGGGGCGTTCGGCCAGATTTGCTTAAACTATCAGGGTTGACGTATCTCCTGCGAAATAGTCGGCCTGCTACTCGCGGCCCCTTCCTCCACCATTGGCCTATGTTCCCAAGGGTGACGAATTGCGGTTCAAGAAATAACTTCACCACCCCCGCGTGCCCATTTTCAGCAGCCCACGAGAGTGCTGTCCGGCCAGTATTCGTGTCTTGCTGATTAGGTTGGGTTTGTTTTTCACGTAAGAGCAACCTCACCACCTCTTCATGCCCACATCTCGCAGCCCATATGAGTGGTGTCATACCGCCACCATCAGTTCCGTTCACATCCCACCTGTTCTTTATCAAGGACTCTGCAACTTCGGCGATGCCGAAGTACGAGACGCAGTGCAGCGCAGAAAACGGCTTGCGACCAGGAGTAGAGACGATGGCAAACTCCCGGCAGATTGAATCCCAAAGGACCTTGGCAGATAGATGACTATCAAACTGAGTGAGAAGCTTGGTGGCCAATTTTTTTGCCCGCTCTGAGTCCTCCATTCGCATATGGGTTCCCCAGTACAGAGAAGAGTATTCGAGGAAGGGTGCACTCTGGGGGTCGAAGGATCCGGATGGAAGACTCCTGACGTGCTGGAAGTTGAGATACGTCAAACAGGTTTCCGCCATCGTCGAGTGAGCTCTGCCAAAGAGGTCGGGATGCTGGCAAAGATAATCTTGGATGGTATAATGAATCAACTTAATTGTCGAGGTACCCTTATCTATGGTGGCAAGTCCTTGGCAACAGCCTAGCAAGGTCGATATGGTAGGAATATCACCGAGATTGAGATCATCTGACCCTATCTGGATTGCTATGGCGTGACATATCTCATCCTCCCGCAACGGTCGCCTCGAATGAGTGATCCACATCAAAACGTCCATCCCGAGTGTTGCCTTCGCCCCACCCTGAGCCTTTATCCTGTCCAACGTTGCCCCGTACGCGTCTCCCAAGCCCAGGCCATGCTGCATTGCCCGAAGCTTTTCCCTCCTTCGATGTATGGTCAGCTCTTGTAGGATCGTGTCAATGCTTAAGGAAGCAAGTAGGAATCTAGATACATATCTTTCAGTACACGGCTTTAGGAATTTTTATAGGTATCTCCGCCTCCTACTTACATTTCCGAAAATGTGTCGGGGATAGTCTGCATAATGTCCTCCTCTAAACTGTCGTCCATTGCGTCCGGCATAGCATCCTCTTTCAGTTTGGCTTGGAGGAATTTGGTGATGTCGTTCTTGGTGGATGTTATGGATATAGTTGCTGCTCTCCCACCAAGATGCTTCTCAACCTCAGCCCGGATATGTGGTCTCCCGGTCAGAAATAGCCGAGTGCCGGGGGACCTCTGGACAATTTGGTTGAGTATATCGAGAAGCTTCCAGCGAGGTCCCGCAGGACATTCGTCCAGCGCATCAATGCATATAAACGTACGTCGCGAGGAGGAGATATCCTGCAAGAACTCGACAATTTCCCCGAGCGCTAGCCTCTGGCCACCACTGATCTTCTCTCTGTCCCGAAAAGCTCTAACTATTCTTTCCGGAACTCCGTCCAGTCCACCAACAATCTGTTTCAGCACTGAACCCAGAATAGCCGTAGGGGATTGCTCCCTCTGGGCGACAAAGTTGAAGTAGAAGCACGCAACGGCAGCCTTTTCCCCTGCGGCTTTGTCGTATAAAGTATCTACCACCAGCGAGCTAACATCACAACTTATTAGCAATACCTTCCTTTCCTCGAGGTCCTTCTTCCTTACCTAATGTAGGTCTTGCCAACCCCCGGACCTCCATAACAAAACAAGGCTGAACCATCAGATACACCCTCACCGCTACCAAACCAATTCCGATATTCCTGCGTTTGTAAGAGCCAGTCTCCCACCTCGTCAGCCCTATGGGCCCGAATGTCTCGGTGACGTTCCCGGGGTTCAAGTGGCGACAGCCAGGCCAAAATTCGAGACTTCTCGTCGACCACCGGATAGTTACTCCGCAAACTATTAGAAGAATTAACACTAATAAAAGACGCGTTGAGACCGTCCTTGAGGTGTTGAGACATTTTTGTATATTTCGCTGTTTTGAAGGTTGCAGGGGACGGGTTCTTGAGTAATTTTATGCTGTAGAGTAACGATGTGATCCCAGAGAATGAGCAAAAGCGGGGGCGACGGCGATTTTGTAGTCTTGTGGGTGGAGTCCTGCAATCAATGCACCCGGTGTTGGTGTGCTAAATGTAATATCTGCGGAGCCAACATGATTCTGTTGCACCCTCTGCGCAAACCCTAAGCGGCTGGTCGCGGAATGGGCTTGGATGTATCATAATGTCATTATTTTGTGCTACGGTACTGTTTTTGCGGGCTACCGTACGCTGGTCGCTAATCTCAGGACCCAGAAAGAAAAGCTCTTAAGTAGGATTACAGCACAGTACCGTAGTTGTTTCCTGGCACGGTATCCTGTGTACCGGTGTGGAATAGGGCACTTGTATAGGGTAGTTTTAGCAGTCAGGAGGGCATTCGAGTACGCACTAGAACCCTATGTTTGTAGATAGCTTGGCGTGCAGAATTCTCTGCACATAAGCCTCTCGTCTCTTCCTTAGTTTAGACAAGCGCAGCAACAACACACTTTCTCCACGGTAATTGGTTCTTCACTTCCACTCTATTGGGCTTAGCTTCCTGTGCGCTTCGCTATCGGTTTATCGACTACGTTACACCGTAGCTATACCAGGTCAAGTTCATATCGCCAATCTCCCGGTATAGTGAGAAGGTCACGAATACATTTTACCTTCACAAGCAGTCTCGGTCAGACCACCATCCAAGTCAAGGGAATACGCGAGAAGACCCCACACCGGTATCTGGGTTGGGTCTCGTGAACTACTTGTAGCTTCCGCGGTTCTATTAACTTGCCAAGCTAGACTTATCTTGGGCCCATGTCCGGAAATCCGTGACTCGATGGGGATCGTGGATGGTGAGAGTCCCCGAGCAAATATAGCCGGACAGTCAGGCGCTTGTAATTGAGCCCTAGTTTCACCGCAGGCATAATGCTATGGAGAATACCAGTAGTCGTTATCTTCTTAATGTTCTCGATGACCGTAGAGGGCTTGCGCAGACAGATCTAGGCGGTGTTAACATAATTTAATGACAAAGCCTAGCGACCTACAGTAGTTTATTGATCTCACCTGGTGGGTGTGCAAAAGCGATGAAATCCCACCTTGATTCAAGGGCGCCCAAACGCCAACTCCCACCACATTTTTATGCCTTCATGAGGGTATGATTTTGTAGCCGTGCTGCTTGAGGGCAATTTTACCAAGTGTCGTTTCAGAATACTTCAGAATTAGACTCTGTCCCAGTACACATGTATGACCTCTTGAAAGGACCGAGTTTACAGCGATTTGCAAAGGTTTTGTCCAAGGCAGAGGAGGGAGATTTTTTTTTGTTGAATGCAAGTGGGGTAAACTAGTGTGCACTATGAGTAAGAGGCCCAACATTTGTCGGGGCCTCATGGGCACTGCAAGGCGAGCGACAACGCCTAGCCATACTATTAATAGCCACCACCTCACCTCACATCAGTCCTACCGCGCAATCTCCCAAATTTAATGAGATGAAAAGACATTTTTGTGAGCCCGGCCCTCTACCGGGGAAGCCTCTTCCCTACCGCGCAGGTTGTTGCAGCCTTTCCACTCAAAAACATAAGACACGAGATCCCTTCAGTGAGAAATCAGTCGTTTTCTATTTGCACTACCCCACTTTGGGGTCTCCCATGATCTCACATCATGACCACCTGTGCCTCCAAGCCACAAAATATCAACCTTTTCCATTCACGCACGTGCACGTCGAGAATCAGTGCAAGACCCTATCTGTACTCGTATGGGTCCGAACAGGGAAGAAGAAAAAAGGAGTTGTCATACCGGTACTACCCCCCACTCAAGTAGGGGGTGAAACAGAGAAGCTCAGTGCAGGAAAAACCTATTCTATTATGATAGGTTTTCTGAGCGATCGTTTAAAATACCATGAAAAACAGGGGTCTCTGTTTAAAATACCAGGATATACCATGATAGGGGCGAAGTTTGCAAACTATGACCTCTTCCACACCAAATGCGACCACTTGCAGAAATAATCATTATTCAGGACTCTAAATACCTTCATGAGGGGCCCAAATAAAATAATAATAAAATAATAAAAATCATAGGACAATTATCAAAAATAAGGCCATGTGAGGCCTAATTTTTAATATTTTTCCCAGTGGTAAAGATGGGGCTTGGCACAGTTATGATGCCTAAAAAGGGGTGATTTTCGTTTAATTTTGCGCCAAGATTGCGAGTACCATGGCTCGGCAAGAAGTTATGGAACAGTTATTCTAAGTTAACCAGCCAAATATATCCTTGTCTGTCCCAATTAATCGTTTTCTACCCTTGTAATTGTGGCTTGAAACTTCACCCCTGTCATGGTATATCATGGTATTTTAAACATACCCCCCCTGTTTTTCATGGTGTTTTAAACATTCGCTCAGGTTTTCTCGCTCAGTGCACCCTAGAATTGCGCAAGGGTGGGGTCTAAGACAGAGGGTGAATAAGTAGTTGTCAACTTCATCATAAGCTAAAACCAATGCTGAAAATGGCTTCTAATATCATTCGGCCTATCTCCTGAACTGCTGAAGCCGTGAAAAAATTTGTGCCGCCCCTGCCAGTGTCTAAGGCATAGATAACCAAGGTGCAGTCTCAGTATTCTTCAGTGATGGTGTATGTGCAGATATCATCATATAGCTACAATTGGTTACGGCCTGAAGTCTTCATACCTCCGAATTTTCAGTAGTTAACAAATGTTGCTTATTCACCTATGCCTCAGAGGCTAACGGAACAAAAATTTCCACTGTTTTAGCAGCCCAAGAGATAGTCGTTTTGTTTAGATAGGGTCTCGCTGAGCACATCTGTTTCGAAGCTTGAGTCATGGCAAAAATCCCGCTCACAGTTCTAGCAACACTAATTACCGGGATCGAGTGCCAGTTGAAATCGAAAAAGAACAAAAGAGAAAACAAAAAAACAAAAGAACAATACTGTCGGCACTCGGTAGATCCGCTATCGACAATTGGGCCCTTGGTCTTCTCAATCCGAGACGAAACAGCTTGAGAAGGAATAATCTTTCCCAGACAAGGTGTTCTACCGTAGAGCAGCTTGGAGAGGCTGAACTTGTTGGATAACATTGACTGGTATTTGTTATTTTGTTAACTTACTCTTCAAAGCCTGTTGCAGTTTGGTGCAGTGCTGCTATTCAGATCCCCATAGACTACCGTAAAAACTTGAATAATTGGACAGTGTGCTATGTCATTGGACTTTCCTCTCCTAGTAAGGTCAAGAAATCTTTTTTTTTTTTCTGTCTCGGAGGGGGGAAAGGGGCCGTGTTTTTGCTGTGTTTTTGCCCCCTTTCCAGAGAAGGGAATTCTGGACTTCATAGCACACCGTCCAATTATTCAAGTTTTTATAGTAGGCAGCGGTGATTGGACAGGTTGAAGAAAATCCGCACTAACGTTTATCAGAGTACAAGTGCCATGGGGGATGTTTTTGCACACAAAAGCACAACGACCGGTATTTACCTCATTTTTGAAATAACAACTACGAAGATTTTTCGAGATCGAACAAACAGCGAAAAGCGTGGATCCAAAGCGCTGCACCTACGGCTACATTTTTGTCGTTAAGGATTAGTGCGTACCTTGGACGGCATGGGTGTGAAAGGATTGAAGGGTGGGAAGAGGGCTAGACGTGGAGAGTTGAGGGATAGGGTTGAGAAGGGTGGTGTTGGCAAGAGGAGAGTGGAGGAAAAAGATGTGAGGTGGGTGATGAATGGATTGGTTGGGGTGGTCAAGAGGGATGGGATGGAGGAGTTTGTTACGGGATTGGTGGAAGGGGAGAGGGGTTGGAGCAATGAGAGCATGGAGATTGTGAAAGAGGGTGTGGGGGAGGTGGATATGATTGGTGGAGAGAAGGAAGGGGAGGTGAGGAGTATGGAGGATATGTTGAGGGAAAGTGACGAGTTGTTTGAGGAGGTGGAAGGGAAAGGGAAAGAAGTGGAGGGGTTGGAGAGGTCCATGCATGCTATGGGACAGAGGAAATTGGAGGAGATTGGGAGGATGTTTGATGGGAGGAATGTGTGGGAGGAAGAGGAGATGAAGAAGAGGGCATTGGTGGGAGAGAAGTTGTTCGAGATAGAGGAGGATGATGAGATAGTAGACTCAATGGAGAAGTGGAAGTTGAGGAAGTTGAGGCAGGAGAAGCTAATGAGGGAAGAGAGGAAACAGAGGGAGAAGGAAGGGATGGTAGATAGGGGGAGGGAGTTAGGGGGGACAAGGGAAGAGGTGAAGGCTTTGAGGAAGGAGTTTAGAGATTGGAAGGAGGAAGTGGATGAAATAAGGTATATCTTGGGAAAGAGTGATGAGGAGGCGAGGGGTTATGCGATGGATTTGGAGATTAAGAGGTGGGGAAAGGAATTGAGGAAGATGATGGGAGATGTGGGGAAGATGGTGGAGGAGATAAGAGATGGTAAGGTGGAAGTGAGAAGTGAGGTGGTGGTGCCGGAGGTGATGGGAAGGGTGATGGAGGTGGAGAAGAAGGTGGCGGTGGAGAGAGGGAGGACTTATGGGGAAGTGTTGAGAGGAGTGGGTAAGGGGATGGGAGTGGAAGAGAAGGGAGTTATGGAGGGGAAGATGAAGGTGGAAAAGGAGGTGGCGGAGAAGAGTTTGTTGGAAAGGGAGGAGAGGAGGGGAAGGATGGTGGAGGTAGTGTTAGATTCGCAGGGTACGGAGGGAGAGAAGAGTGGGGGGATAGGGAGTTGGGATAGTGAGAAGATGGAGGCGGAATTGGGTTTGGAGAAGGGAGAGATAATGAAGGTGGTGGGAAAGAAGGGTAAGGTGGTGGTAGAAATGAGGGAGAGTAAAGGAAAAGAGTTGGTGAGAGGAGTGAGTGAAGATAAGTGGGTTAAAGCCGTGGGGAGCAAGGTGGAGGAGGTGAGGTTGAGGGATAATTGGGTGGGAATGGTGATCCCCGCAATGAGTTTGGAAAAGTGGAAGGGGAAAATGGGTGAGATGAGGAGGGAGTTGGAGGATAAGGTAGGTATGAGTTTGATGAAGGATCCGGTATGGTTGGTAGATGAGAGGAAGATGGAGGGTATGAGATTGAGGAATGTGGGAGTAGTGGTACATGTTGCGAGGGAGAGTGAGAGGGTGAAGTGGTTGGAGGTTGGTATTGTGTGGGATGGTGTTGAGATGAAGTTGAATAGGTATGTGGGGAGGAAGGAAGTGGAATGGTGCACTAAATGTGCGAGTTTTGGGCATAGCTGGTAGAGGTGAGAAGGAAAGAAGAAGTGTAGTGTGTGTGGTGTGGTGGGGCATACGGGATGGGAGCATAGGTGTGGGAGGTGTAATGTTTGGAGGGCACCATGTGTGCATTACAGGAAGTGTGGTGGTTGTAGAGGGGGACACTCGATAAGGGAAGCGAATGAAGGGAATTGTGTGGCGATGAGGATGGAGTAGAGTAGATTGAGGAGTTTGTGCTAAGGGCATAAGGGTGGTTTCTGCTAATGTGAGAATGTGCATAGGTGGAATGTATAGCATGGGTAGTAGGGAGGAAGGAGTGGATTTTTACTTGTTTCAAGAGGTACTAGTTTTGGAGGGAGAGAAGATGGTGAGTATGGATGGGTATGAGAGCGTGGATGAAATGGGGGGTTATTTGGTTGGAGGTGAAGGAGCTGTGGTGTGTACGAAGGTCCATGAGAGATGGGAAGGAAAGTGAGAGGTAATAAAGAGGGAGAGGATGAGAATAGGTTTGGTTTTGAAATTGGGAGGGGGGAGGAAATTGGAGGTATGGAATATGTATGTGGGTCAGGGGAAGCATGGAGGATTTGAGTGGGTGGAGGGTGATGGAAATGGGGTGGTTATGGGAGATGTGAATGCGAGACATGAGAGATGGTGAGGGGATGGGGAAATAGAGAATGTGGAGAGAAGAAGAGTGGTAGATTGGATGGATGAGTGGGGTTGGAAGTTGGGTACAGAGAGAGGAGTGGTTATGAGGAGGGGTGAGGGGGAGAGAGGGGTTGATAGGGTTTTGGACATAGGAGTGAATGTGGGAGGTTTGGAGGTAGTGGGTAGGAGTTGGGAATGGGTGGTGGGATTGGATCATAGGCCGATTGAGATGGAGGTGGAGGTGATAGGGTAGTGGTAGAAAAGGAAGAGGATAAGAGAAGGGTGGTGGATTGGAAGAGGTTTGAGACGTGTTTGAGGTTGGAGGGTGATAAGGAGGAGTGGAAAGGGAGGGAGTGGAAGATTAGGAGGCGGTTGGAGTTGGAGGTGGTGGTGGAGAAATTTGGGGGTAGGTTAATGGAAATAGTGGAGGAGAATAGAGGGAGGAGGAAATGGAGGGGTGGGAAGAAGAGGTGGTGGGATGAAGAATTGGAGGAGGAATATAGGAGGTGTGAGGGGGTGGAGAGGGCTTGGAGAAGGGAGGGAGAGGGGGTGGGAATGGAAGAAGTGAGGGAGATGAGGAAAGAGTTTAAGAGGAGGGTAGAAATGAAGAAGAGAGATCATTGGGTGGGTTATTTGGAGAGTTTGGGTGAGAGGGAGAGTTATCAGTGGGTGAAGACGGATAGGGATTTTGTGGTGGATGTGCCAGGAATAAAAGGAGAAAATAGGGTGGTGGTGGAGGATGATGAAGGAAAAGGATAAGCGATAGTGAGAGGATTAGGGAAGAGAAAAGAATTGGATCAAGAAGAGGAGGGGTTTTGGGTGGAGGTAGATGTGGGAGAAGAGGAAGTAGAGGAGTGTTTAAAGAAAGAGGGTGATAGAGAAGCGGCAGGTGAGAATGAGATGGGGAGAAAGGTTATAAAGGTGGTGTGGAGGGTGGAGTGGTGTAGGGAGGTGATAATGGGAATAGTAAAGGGGATTTTGAATTTGGGTTATGTGGTTGAGAGGTGGAGGAGGAGTGTGGGTATAATTATGAGGAAGCCTAATAAACGGGATTATGGGCTTCCGAGTAGTTATAGGGTTATTAATTTGTTAGATGTGTTGGGGAAAGTGGTGGAAAGGATGGTGGCGAGGAGGTTGGAGAAGTGGGGTCAAGAAGGGATGGGGGATGAACAATATGGGGGAAGGGTGGGAAGGAGCAGTTTGGATGGTGTGGGGAAGTTATATAAGAGGTGGGAGGAAGGAGGAGGGAATGGAGCGTTGTTGTGCATAGATGTGATGGGTGGGTATGAGAATGTGGAGGTGGGGAAATGTGTGAAGAGGTTGAGAGAGGTGGGAGTGGAAGAGTTTTTGGTGAAGTGGGTGACAGGCGTTTTTGAGAGTGAGGGAGGTGAGAGTGAGGGTTGGGAAAAGGATTGGGAGAGGAGTGAAGATGAAAGGAGGAACGGTTCAGGGGTCGCCATTGAGCCCTATTTTGTTTATATTAATTTTGGGAGGGGTTATGGAGGAGGTAAGGAGAGAGAGGGTAGAAGGGGTTAGTATAGTGGCGTGTGTGGATAATGTGGATTTTATGGTGATGGGAAAGAGTGAGGAGGAAATAGAAAATAGGGTGGGTAGGATGGAGAGAGGTTTGATAAGAGGTTTAGAGAAGTGGGAGGTGGACGTACAGAAGTTGAAGTTGGAAGGGATGTGGATGAGAAGGTTTGGGATGAAGTGGGAAAAGAGTTTGAGATGGTTGGGAGAGGAGATAAGGATGAAGTTGAGTGTGAGGGTATTAGGAGTGTGGTTACAGTGTGATGGGGGTTGGATAGAGCATGTGTTGAACAGGATGAGAATAGCGGAGACGAGGTGGAGGTTGATGATTAAATTGTTTGGAAGAGGGGGGAGAGGGATGGGGGTAAAAGGTTTGATGATGGTTTGAAAAATGGTGGTGAGGCAGTCGTTGGTGTATGGAATGGAGGTGTATTGGGATGGGCAAGAGAAGATGAAGAGGATGCTGCAAGTGTGGATGAATAGGCATATAAGGAGGATATTAGGAGGAGTGAGGAGTACGCCGGTGGATGCGATGTTAGGAGAGTTGGGTTTGAAGAGGGTGGAATATGAATTGGATAGGAGGGTGGAGAGGTGGGGAATGAGGTTATTGAGGAGGGGGAAGGGGGAAGATTTTGGTGAAGGTTGGAGAAGGAGGGAGAGGGATGGAGGGGTGTATGAGGGTAGTTGGGTAGGGAGGATGATGAGAGCGGTGAGGAGAGATAAATTGGAGGGGGAAGTTTGGGAAGTGGAAAAAGAGAGAGAGGGACGGGTGGAGTGGAAGGGGGTAATAGAAGGTGATAAAAAAGTGGCGAGGAAGAAGTGGGAAGAGGGAAGGAAAGAGAGGGAAAGAGAGTTTGTGGTGGGAGTGAGTGATGCGAGTAGAGATGAGAGTAGTGTGGGAGTTGGTGGGTGAATATGGGAAGGAGGAAGTTTGTTGATGAGTTGGGGGGAGCAGGGTGGAAGAGGTTTGATGGTGGATATGGGTGAGATGTATGGTATAAGCAGGGTTATGGAGAGGGTGGAGGGTAGATATAGGGGAGGGAAGAGGAAGTTGTTGGTGGGGGTGGACAATGTGGGAGTGTTGAGGAAGTTGAGGAAAGGAAGGGGGTTTTGTGGTGAGGCGGGACAGAGGGTTAGGAGAGTGGGTTTGAGGTTGTTGAGGAAAGGTTGGGAGGTGGTGTTGGTGTGGGTAGCGGGGCATGTGGGAATAGAGGAAAATGAGGAGGCGGATGAGTGGGCGAAGGAGTGAGTTTGGGAAGAGGATGGAGGTGAAATGGGGAATGTGTTGGGTTGGAGTAAGTGGGAACAAAGGAGGAAGGAGAGGGAGAGAAGGATGTAGAAAGAGTTTTGAGTAAAAGAGAGGAAAGGGGAGGAGTATTTCGGTAGTGGAGGGGGTGGAAAATTGGGACATGATGGAAGGAGATGGGAGAGTAGATTTTTGTTGTAGATGAGGACGAATCATGGGAGGATGAATGGAATGAGGTATAAGGAGGAGGATGAGAGGTGTGAGTGCGGAGGGAAGGAGGATAGGGATCACTTGTTACTATATTGTAAGAAGTGGGAAAAAGAAAGGGAGGAGGTATGGAGGGGGTGGTGGTGTGGGTGGTTAAGTGGTGAAGGTTGGATTGAGATAGATAGAATGTTGTTTGGAGAAGAGGGGGTGAGAAGGATGGTGGAATTTGCGGTGAAGATAGGTTGGGATAAGAGGAAGTGGAAGAGTTGGGTAGGGAAAGGATATGAAGATAGGAGAGGTAAATTGTTAAACCCGAGGAAAGAAGGTGGTGGTGGTTGGTTGAGTGAGAGGGCGGAGAGATGGAGGAGAGAAATTAAGGAGGGCGCTAGGTTGAGGCCGGCGAGGTGGAGGGAGAAGAAAGAGAAGGAAGGAAATGTGGAGGAGGATGAGTTAAGAAGGGAGAGAAGAAGGGTGGTTGAGAGGAAGAGGAAAGAGGATATAAGGAGTGGGGTGAGGGTGGTGAACAAGAGGGGAGGGAATGATTTGAATAAATTGAGTGAGAGGGATAGAGCGGTGGGAAGGAATTTGAATAGGGGAGGGAGGAATGTATTGGGAGAGTTGGTGAATATGGGAGGAGGGAAGGGGAGAGAAGTTGTTTTATTTGCAGAGGACAAATTGTTTTCCGCAGCATCACCCATTGCAAGTGGTGTTAAGGAAGATGATTTGGTTTTGGAAATAGAGGAATAGTGGGGGAGAGATGACGAGGTATAGGAATTTGGCAAGGTCCGGAAGGGTTTAAGGGACTGTAGGCATGTTTTGTATTGGTGTGCCGTATGCTTTAGAGTAGCTTGGTAGCCGAAAAAAAAAAGTTTTCGCACACACCACTTTGTGACCTCACCAATTGTTACTATTTTTTTGCTGGTAAGCCACTTTGGTGTGTCCGAAAACATCACCCATGGCACTTGTACTTGTACGGTACCTACCTCGCTTCTGTGACAAGCCCCAAATCTTCAATTCAAATGAGAAGTTGCGGATGTCGGCTCTGAGAACGTGGGTGGCACAACGCTTGGGACACCTACCAGTAATCCTTGTTCTAAGTGTAACCTCTCCGAGTAACTATTTTGTATTCCCCAGGCAACCCACAGCTAGGCGAGAACAAAATTTGATTAGAACTTCTGGACAGGGTTTATTTCTATGGGCGTCCTCATTATTCTATGGGCTCGCTTTGACGTGGAATACTGTACGATACCGTAGAAACTTGAATAATTGGACGGTGTGCTATGAAGTTCAGAATTCGGTCTCATAGGAGGGGGGGGGCAAAAAGCACGGCGAGAACCCGGCTCCTTTCCCCCTCCGAAAGAAAAAAAACAAAAATTTCCTCACCTTACTAGAAGAAGAAAGTCCAACGACATAGCACACCGTCCAATTATTCAAGTTTTTACGATAATGCTAGACTCGTTGATAGGGTGCCGAGAATGATAGGGCCGCGAGAATCCATGGTTAAGTTACCTTAGCCATTCTAGAGTAAAAACAACCAATAATATCCGGAAATGCTAACTCAATGATACAAGGGACAGGCATAAAAAGATGGTACAGAGCAGGGGTGGGGTTGGGTTGGTTCGGACAAAATTGTGGAACATCGCAACCCAACGACCCTCTCACAGAAACTATGTTACCATGGTGAAGTACCTCTTAAACCATAGCCCTTTACCATGCAGTCTTCAAATTCAAATGCTATTTTTTGACCATCACCAATGGACAAGAAAAAATAAAAAATACATAATAGTCTAACAGATATGGATAATCTCAACATGTAGATGCAAGAGAATATTAATTTTGAAAATAAGCTATAGGACCCTTCAGCCTGGTGAAGTAGGGATAGCATGAAACAGAATACTGGTTTAAAGGTTTGAGCACCATCCTCAGCCAGCACTTGCAAGTGTTTGATTTGATGGTAAATATGCTGGAAGAGAGGTTATCTACATTACCCACTAATATTTCACTTTATCATTTGCATAGCATGGGAGGAAAACACTTATTCTGTCAATGTCTTCCCCTCAAGTGTACCACTGCTACTGAGACATTACTTATGCACCGTACTTGTACTTGTACTCGAGTACTTCTCGCTGCCTTGGCTATCATTCTCGGCACCCTATCAACGAATAGTCGGGTGATAAAAAAAACTAGGGCCATTGGCTATTTCTGCACCACAAGCTGCCATTTTCAGACTCTCATAGCTCGACTCTACCTAGGTAAGAAATTTCAAGAAGTTACAATGAGCATGAGAACAACTATTTCTAGAAATATTAAGCCTATAAATTAATAACTTATGGTTTTTTGTACAATGATGTGGTAAAATCGGAAAGTGACTTGCAACTTTGTATGAGGCTGCCGTACAAAAGATACGTGACAACAGCCTTTGTTGTAGGTTCCATCTGGTTTCTCAATTCCATCAACCTTCTGCCCAATTTTGTTCCCCGAAAACTACTCCCTCCACCCATTCCCTAGTTCGACTTGGCCTAATGTGGAACCCGCGATTCGCTGGGGGTGATTAAACGGTTGGTACTTGTAAAGAGTGCTCGGTTTTGGTGTAAATGGCCCTCGGCTCGAATTTTTGCCCCCCGACTTTAAATCTATTCTATTATTGAATAAAAGAGTAAGATTGCCTAGGGATGGGAGAAAGGTTAACTTAGTTGTCCCAGGCAAGAAGTATCGGGAACCACGAGTGGTGAATTTGTGATACGCACGAATTTTTTGCCATAGATTTGCGGACCCCCGTTTCTCGGCACTTCTTGCCTGGGACAAGTATCCAAGAAACATATGGCCAAATCCCCAAAACACCGGAAGAAAAGCTGAAAGAATAAAATAAAATAAAATAAGGACCGCCCCGCACAAAACCCATATTATATTCACCTGCGTCAACACACGGCCACGATCCATGAGACATGATCGTGAACTGTAGGAAATCAAGTGGGGATCCAATTATAGGATACGGCGGGGGTATTAAGTCGGTAGCAACTCAACGATGTTATCGTGTCCGGTTTGGGCAGCCAGCGTGAGCGGTGTTTGGCCAAATTTACCTGAACTATGGGGGTCGACATCTTTCCGCTCCAGCAGTAATTTTACTACTCCTTTACGCCCGTTCCTCGCAGCCCACGAGAGGGGTGTTTGGCCAAACACGTCGTCTGGGGTGTCAGGGTTGACATTGATCTGCTCCAACAGTAGCCTAACTATTCCCTCATGGCCGCTCTTGGCAGCCCACAAGAACGGTGTTCGGCCGGATTTACTTGAGCTATGGGGATTGACGCTACAACGCCCCAAGAGTAGCTCCACTACCTCTTCATGACCGTTCTCGGCAGCCCACGAGAGCGGTGTACGGTCAAAATTTGTATCTCGGGCGTCAGGGACGACGTCGTCCCGACACATCAGCAGCTTCACTACCCCTTCGTGACCGCTCCCGGCAGCCCACGAGAGCGGCGTTCGGCCAAACTTTGTATCTCGGGCGTCAGGGCTGACGTCGTCCTGACATAGCAGTAGCTTCACTATTCCCTCATGGCCATTCCCGGCAGCCCACGACAGGGGTGTCCGGCCAGATGCACCTGAACTATCGGGAATGGCGACCCCCTGCTCCAACAACAACCCCACTACCCCCTCATGGCCATTCCCGGCAGCCCACGAGAGCGGTGTCCGGCCAAACCTTGCATCCACGGTGTCGGGGGTGATATCTCCTCGCTCCAAGAGTTGCTTCACTATTACCACATAGCCATTCCCGGCAGCCCACAAGAGCGGTGTTCGGCCAAACTTGTCCAGGGTGTCGGGGGTGACATCTACCCGCTCCAACAGTAACTTCACTACTCCCCCATGTCCATTCTCGGAAGCCCGCGAGAGCGGTGTTTGCCACTTCTGATTGTCTGGGATGTTGGGCTTGGGATCTCCCAATTCCAACAGCAGCTTCACTATTCCCTTGTGACCGTTCTCGGCAGCCAACCAGAGCGGCGTCCGGCCGTATTTACTTGAACTGTTGGGGGTGACATCTTTCCGCTCTAACAGTAGTCTCACTACTCCTTCACGTCCGTATCCGGCAGCCCAAGAGAGCGGTGTTCGACCATACACCGGGTCTGGAATGTCAGGGTTGAGATATTTCTGCCCGAACAGTAGCTTGACCACCCCCTCATGGCCATTCCTGACAGCCCACAAGAGGGGTGTTCGGCCATAACTATCTAATCTATTTGGGTTGACACCCCCCCGCCCCAACAGTAGCTTCACTACTCCCTCACGCCCATTCTCAGCAGCCCACGAGAGCGGTGTTCGACCGGATCTACTTGAGCTATCGGGGTTGACGTATCTCTTGCCAAGTAGTTGGCCCGCTGCTCGCCACGCCTTGCCCCACCGACGACCTAGGTTCCCATGATTGACAAATTGCGATCCAAGTAATAACCTCACCACTCCCTCATGTCCATTTTCAGCAGCCCACGAGAGCGCTGTTCGGCCATAATTCGTGTCCTGTTGGTCTGGTTGAACATGTTTCTCTTGCAAGAGCAGCCTCACTGTCCTTTCATGCCCATATCTCGCGGCCCATATGAGTGGCGTCATACCCGCACTATCACTTTGGTTCAAATCCTCCCTCTTCGCCTCCATCAAGAATTTTGCAACTTCGGGGATGCCGAAGTACGAGATGCAGTGCAGCGCAGAAAACGGTATGCGATCATGAGTACGGCCGAGGGTAAACTCCCAGCTGACGGAATCCCAAAGGAATTTGGCAGATATGTGACTATCGGACTGAGGAGTAGGCCTATCGAATCCCTTAAGAAGCTCGAGCGCAAATATTTTTGCCCGATCTGAGAGCTCCATTCGCATGTGGGTTCCCCAATACAAAGAAGAATATCCGAGGAAGGGTGTGCCTAGGGAGTCAGGTGACGGGCCAGCTGAAAGATTCTTGATGTGCTGGAAGTTTAGATACGTCAAGCAGGTTTCCGCCATTGTCGAGTGGGCTTTGTCAAAGAGGTCGGGATGTTTGGAAAGATGGTCTTTGAGGGTAGAATGAATCAACCTAACAGTCGAGGTATCTCTGTCTATAGTAACGAGCCCTTGGCAATAGTCTAGCAAGGTCGATATCGCCGGGATATCACAGTGATTGAGATCATCTGACCCTATCTCGATTGCTATGGCGTGGCATATCTCATCCACCTGCAAAGCCCTCATCGAATAGGTGATCCACATCAGAACGGCCATCCCGAGGTCCGCTGCGCTCCTACCCTGAGCCTTTATCCTTCCCAGCGCTGTTTCGTACGCGCCCCCCAGGCCTATGCCATTCTGCACTGCTCGAAGCTTTTCTTTCCTTCGGGGTATGGTCACCTCTTGTAGGATCGACTCGATGCTTAAGTCGGCAAGTAGGAACCTAAATGCAATAAACTTCAGCACAAGGCTTTAGCTATTTTTATAACCGTCCCTTCTTCCTACTTACATTTCTGAAACATTTTGCGGAATATTATTTATAATTTCCTTCTTTAAATTCTCATCCATTGCGTCCGGAATCGTGTCCTCCTCTAATTTCGCTTGCAGAAAATTGATGATATCGACCTCGGTGGGTGTTATGGATAGAGTCACTGCTCTCTTAGCAAGACGCTTGTCAACCTCACTCCGGATTTCAGAACTCCCTGTTAGAAATATCCGAGCGCCTTGGGAATTCGGGAGAATTTTGTTGAGTGAATTAAGAAGCTTCACGCGATTTCTTGGTTGACACTTGTCTAGCCCATCAATACAGATAAATGTGCGTCGTGTGGACGAGATGCTCCGTAAAAGCTCCACGATTTCTGACAGCACCAGCCTCTGGCTACCAACCACCTTCCTTCGGTCTCGAAAAGTTTCGACTATTTTTTCCGGGATTTCATCCAGTCCACGAACAACTTGTTTCAGCACCGAGCCCAGAATTGCAGTTGAAGATTGCTCCTCGGGAGCGGCCAAGCTGAAGTAGAAGCACGCAACGGCGGCGTTTTCCCCCACGGCCCACTTGCACAGCGCATCTACCACCAGCGAGCTAACATCGCAGCTCATTAGCAATACCTTCCTTGTCCCGGATACCTTCTTCCCTACCTAACGTAGGTCTTGCCAACCCCTGGGCCTCCGTGGCAAAACAAAGCTGATCCACCAGATTCACCCCCACTGCTACCATCAAACCAATTCCGATATTCCTTAGTTTGTAAAAGCCAGTCTCCTATCCCGTCGACTCTACGGGTTCGGATGTCCTCGTGCAAATCCCAGGGTTCAAGCGGAGATAGCCAGGCCAATATTTCGGGCTTCGGGTCGACCACTCTATAGTTATCCCCTGCATTGTTAGGAGGGTTCGTCGTATTAAAAGAGTTGTCGACGTTGTTGCTGAACGCTGATTCCATTTTGTATTTTATGTTTTGCAGACTGCAGAGGATAGGTCCTTGAGTAATACTATATAGTAGAGTCGATTGATGTAATTCCTCGGGGGTGAGGAAAAGCGGCGACGATGGTGATTTTTTGTAGGCTTGTGGACGAAGGCCTGGCCCAATCGATCTACCAAATATTGGCTTTATATCTGTGAAACCAAGATGGCCATACGCACAACCCAAAGGAGCAGAGGGCAGAATGTGGCGGCTATAAAAGTAATACACATTTTTGTGCCATATCAGTGGTGATCGGTCGATGGGTCAACAAATTGGTCGAGTGGTGCTAATCAAGCTATCTTAGTAACAGCTCCAAGAACCACAAGGCTATCATAAGTACCGGTGTCCCATGGGCTGGTGAGACCTGCATTTTCCGGGGGTTCTTGTTTTGTGTGTGCCAAGCAGTCGTAGGAAACAATTGAGTTCACATTTATGGCCTGGCACACAGCATAGTGACACCCACTCTCAGTGTTCCCAACGGGCCAGGCCGATGGTAGGCCGGGCTAAGGCAGGCCGCTCCGGAAGACAGCCTAGGCCCATACTCGAGTATAGGCCGAATTCGATCGGCCTACGAAAGCCTATCAGGCCTGATAGGCGCCTATAGGCCCGGAGATTAGCGTTGAGAACAGATTGCGTTAAGGGTATTCAACCCCCCCACCCCCCTCTTCCGAGTTTATCACCTGTGATTTTTTTTCCTCCTTTACCTTCGGCTATTATGATACTTCTTAATTAATCACAAAATGAGTGATACTCAACCAACACAACAAAGCCTTAGAAATTTACCTCCAGGGTCACGAGCACAACCCTATCATACAATAATTCCCCCCTATTTTGTAAACTATTTACAGTCAACCTCTCTTATTGATGCCTTCGAAATAGCCACTGTCCACACAGTTGATCCACCAACAGCAACTCTTTTTCTACAATTAATTCAACTAATTAATTCACTACCTCTAGTATTTTTTTGTGTTTTTTTTGCTAATAAGCGAAACCGTTACTTTATTTTTAATCATATTCCGTAATTGGGAAACATTTACCGTGAATTTTGCTGTTGACACAGAGCAGCCGCTGACTATGAGTGGGTCGGCAGAAGCCGTATAGGCCGGCCTAGGCTATATAGGCCAGGCCGGCCTATCAGGCAGCCGGGAAAAAGCCTATATGGCCAATCTCCTTGACTGGTGTAACGATGGAAAATTTCATGCCGACCCAAAAATAGATGATGACTAAGGTCACCTCGGTATTTTTCAGTGATGGTGTGCGTAGGCATGATCACTTAGGTAATATTTGTTGGT
>Ga0307517_10003421_pt1 | contig 24701 bp, 10 predicted proteins | sample 23_EM_MG_FD_194515 | JGI IMG/M metagenome (GOLD analysis project Ga0307517, IMG submission 194515) | Populus trichocarpa ectomycorrhiza microbial communities from riparian zone in the Pacific Northwest, United States - 23_EM | ecosystem: Host-associated > Plants > Roots > Unclassified | place... | reverse complement strand
TTTTCATTCCTAAAGCCTATAGTTTTTTTTTTTAATTTGTTCAATCTATTTTATTGTTTGTATTGCCATAATAATTGAATATTTTGTTGAATTTTAATTGTTATTGTTAAATTTACCTTGTAAATGGTAATTGAATATATAGGATTAAATTTAATTATTTATCTCAATTTTACTCTATTATTGCATGACGTGTTTAATTATTTCCATTAATTTTAATTGTTATTGATGAATTTCTATAGATTTTAGTTGAATATATAAAATTAAATGTTATTTTTTTCCTTTATTTTTTTTTAAATTTGTATAGATATTAGATTATATATAAGATTTTTCAATGGAGTCAATTGGTTTGTGACTATTGTCAATATTTATAGGTTTGAAAACTTTGGGTAGTCTCCAGTATAAGGGAGGTGCTTCCAAATGTTTTTAAATAATCAAATTTAATTATGTAATTATTCATATAAATTTGTGTAGATGCGTAGAAGGAAATCAATAGAACGTCGTGAGCATATGGTTGCAGCTAGTTCTTCTAGCAGTGAGGATCACTTGTCCTTAGGTGCCAATCAAGAAGAGACAGTTGCGCTGACTCGTGATGTTGCCTTTTCCAGCACGGTTTCACAGCGCAGAGGTAGTGTGCCTTCACAGCGGAGTCAATTCACCCGCAAGTACCAGACACATTGGAAGGACGACCTTTCAATGTAAGTTTGTTTGGGTTTTAGTTTTTTTTTTTTTTTACTTATAACATAATTTATGAACAACTAATTAATATTTCATTAATTTTATTTATTTTCAGGTTCACAAACATTGAGGTCGCCCGAGTAATAACATCGGTGTTTAAATCGTCGATGGAGATTCTATTATTTCAATGGAGTCAGGTTTCGAGACATCCTGATTGGAGACCTTATATCGATGCATGGTTTCGAAGATTTCAGGTTGGTGTTAACTTTTAATTTCCAACTTATTTTTAATAAATTATTGTTATAATTTTAAATAAATTATTTATACATAGCACAAATTCGAGTGGGATAGCGCGCATGACAATGTTACGAGGAGGGTGTGGGAAAATCACGCGGCAACTAGGTAACATCGAAAACAATATGATATTTTTTTAAAAAAAATTATGTTTTAAAATCTAATTTGTCACTATGGAAGTAGGTTGCATGATGTTTGGTATGAATAAAAAAAAACCAAAAATACGCGAGAGATAACGTTCTACAAGGCTGGAATGACGTGGCAATTTGGAGAGATTTCAAACCGCCATACATCCTAGAGGATATATGGCTGTAATATATTCAGCACGTAACGTCTGAGTGGTTCACACAACTCTCACAGTCCGGTGCCGACAACCGGAACCGGCAAATTCATGGTTCGGTGACCATTCACACCGGCGGCTCCGTTCTGTTTGCTGCACATGCGAAGCAGATGGTAAGATTAATCTAAATGAAATATATTGTTAATTAATTTTTTATTACTTATAAATATATTTAACTTGCAACGTTTTTTTTCTTACAGGCTATGTCTCTTGGACGTGAGTCGAGCCCAATGGAGTTGTTTGTAGAGACGCACGTGCGAAGTGAAGACCGCCAAAAGGGGGTGCAACAGTTCATTAACAATCGCGCTCAACACTTCGTGGTATGTTCATTCAACCATTTTATTTCGTAAGTTATTATTTTCTTGAATTGAATATGATGATTTATTTTTTAATTTTTAGGAGACATATAATAGGTAGTTGAGGGAGAGATATGGGGACGATCCTTCGATCCATCCGGATTTCGATCCGGATTTGTGGATAGAGGTATGATCATCTGGTGGATCCAATAAAAATCGGGTGTACGGGCTCTTCAACACTACGACCAAGAACTTGCAGGGAGCCCGTAGTGTCTCAATCGTTGGGAGCTCATAATCAGTATCGAGCATCCAATCTAAGGAGTTTATGGCCTTGTAGTAACACACGACTCATCTCACCGAAAAATACGAGCAACTATCAGCAGATTATGAACAATTCCGTCAAATGATCATGGACATTAGATTACACATGGGTAATACATGTGCGCCCCCTTTTTGGTCGTTTGGTCCCGGGAACGACCAACCTCCTCCTCTCCTCCAGTTCGCCATTGTTCTAGTTTAATTTTTTTTTATGGAAACACATTAAATTTGTAATGAATATTTAGATGAATATTATTTAACTTTATTTTTATATTTTTAATGTTTCATACAATTTTATTTGCTTAATTGGTTTTTTTACTATTAATTTGTATTATTTTATATTATTTATTCTAAATAATTTTTTTATTTTTTTTTTAAATTACAACCGACGGATTTTCAGTATTTTACAGATAGTTGAAAAATATCTACTGCATATGCCACTATCATCGACATGTATACTGACAGACATATTCCATCGGTATTTTACCAAGAGTTGCAAAATATTTACTGCCTATGCAACACTCACCGAAAAAATTATTTCGTCGGTGATTTACCGCTGGAAATACAAATTGAATTATTTCATCGGTATATTTTTAGCGGGAATTGTTTTTTTTTCGTGTATTTTCCATCTGTAAAACTATCGATTTTTTTTTTACTAACATAATTAACGATAGAAAGTGGAATTATTGACAAACGTTATTCCGACAAACATTTTCCATCGGGAAATTAGTCGGTAAATTTTTTACCAATGGAGTTGTAATCTTACATCGACAAAATTATTCTATTGATAAAACTATTAAATATTATAGTGTTAGGATATATATATAAGATTATTGAATATATACACACACATGACAAATTATCAATGGTGGTGTGATAAATTTCTTGATAGTCTTGGACTGTTTAAACTCTTTTTCCCTCGAATTATTAATCAAAGAATTGCTATTTCTTCTTGAAATGGACGAGACAAATCAATGATACTCAAATACCTATTTATTCAATTCAATTCATGAAACATACGAGATTCAATTTTCATGTATATATTTTTTTTTTAAGATAATAGATGAGACAAGGTCCACAAGGATGTAACTATTTAAAATAAATGGGTCCAGCTAGTATTTATACAAGTGGTATGTCATTGGCTAGGCAGTGGACAGTGGGCAGTGGCAATTAGTTGTTTGAAAAAAAGTGGTATTGTGGTAATTTTTGTGGTTATGATTTGAAAAAAATTATTTTATAAAAAGTATTTTTGGTTGAGGTTGGTTTGGTATTTATATATGTTTGGTTAAAACTGTGGTTAAAATTGAGATTGAATAAAAAATAGTTTAATGTGTTTGGTTAAAAATGCTTTTCAAAATGAGGTTATAAAATAATTTTAAAAATATATATATATTAATATTGATGATTTTTTTAATTTAAATATTGTAGATTTAACTACTGCTATTGCATCATGAAATAAATAATACTTTATATAAAATATTTTTTATTGTTCCATTAAACTATCTACAATTTCATCACGTATGAAATACATCCGACAAGGACTACGATTTCCTCGGTTTCTTAAACGCGCAACAACATCAGGTAAAATATAATCAGAAACAAAATTGGGATTGCGATCAAATTCTGCAAATGCTACGTCATCAAGCGATCTCTATCTAATTTATGTAGTGATACTTTATAATGTTAAACACTAGTTTTTCGAATAAAACACAATTAAAAATAAAAAATAAAATAAATTTTTTATTTTATTTTACTGGGTCGGACCCGGTTCAATGCATTTAGCTCTAGACCGGACCCGACCCGGTTCAGCCAGAACAGTGGAGAATCACTCCACTGTTCACGTGAACAGTGGAGAGTGATTCATTTTTCACAGGAAGAAGAGGAAAGCAGCATTGAGCTGCTTTTAATGACCCTGCGTTTTAAACGCTATTAATGGTGGGGTCCATGAACAATAAATAAAGTGCAAAAGCAACCACGGAAACAAACAGGCTTTAAGCCCATAACCCACACCTACTTGTTTGGTGAGATTAATATATTTTTTATCGATTCAAAATACATAATTAAAAAGATAGTGTTTGATGGTTCTATAGTAGTTATTTTTTTAAAAAAATATATATTAAAAAAATATTTTTTTATTTTTTAAAAATTATTTTTGACATCAACATATTAAAACATGTGTGTGTGTGTGTATAAAAGAATAATTTTAATACTTTGCTTTTCAACTAAGATCTAAGGCTTATTTGGATCAGGGTTTGAGTTTACTAGTAAAAATTTTGGGTCAATTTTTATAAGTAGATCGTTTTTTGTAAATGGATTAATTCAGCCCACAAGATCATGCAACCCATAATCTTTTAGTTTTTTGTAATCATATCTCAATCTTGATTGTGGATTGCGTGACCATGTAATCACGAGATTCATATCAATTGATAATGATCAACAAAATATTAATTAGCCCAAACTCATACTCATTAATACAACCAAAATCAAATCTAATACAAGCTCGTAACAAGCCTACTTTGTTGTCCAAATCAAGCCCATACATGGGCTAATCTGATTTGGTCGAACGAACCATAAAAATGATTGGGTCAAATTACAAAAACTGACTCAAAACCTTTACTAGTAAGCCCAAACCCTGATCCAAATAAGTCTTGGGTCTTAACTGAAAACCAAAGTATTAATTAAGCTCAAATATAGAAATAATAATGAAAACAACAAGTCTTGATAGTAGCTTGTTAATAATAAAAAGAAAAAAAGATAAAATATCTTAATTCTCTATCTTAAATAACTCTTGATCGAGATTCACCTTCCTGTATACTCTAGGATGTCTTAGCCAACTTTTAAAGTCCTTTAGATGCTAGAAAATTTGATATGAATAGGAATTTAATTGTTGAAGTCTTCTTTACTTGTAGAGCTAGAATTTTCCTTCATAACATGAAAAACAATCTTAGAAATTAAATTCCCTTGTAGCCATCCATCACTTTCCTTATTTGATTAGGAGAATCAAATCTTTAGCATTAAATAATCATTTTAAGTCTAGGATTCTTATCTGACAACCCTCTTTATTTTCCTTGCATAACTAGGAAACTTTCTCATTTATTGCTAAATATTCGTTTAAATAATAGAGACAATAATAAACAAATTTTCCTTTCAATTTTAGAAGAATATTATATTGATTGTAAGGAAATGATCTCAATATCTTAATTAGCCCAAACTAACTTTAGACCTTATGTACTCATTAATATAAACCAAATCAAACATGTAACAAGCTCCCAACAAGCCTACTTTGCTTCCCAAATCAGAATCATACATGGGCTGACCTGATTTGACTAAATGAACCATAAAAGAGAATGGATTGAACCCATCATGATGCACAAAATCAAGGTTGGCTAAAATTAAACCATGTCAAAAACCCATCATGGTCGAATGGAACACAATCTAAATTCCAAGGAAAAACACAATCTTAGCTGAATGGTGTCCCTATCAAACTCAACCACAAAATTAAAGGCATTTCATAAGAAATCCATGGTTGGACCATATCAGAGCTTGTCTCTTTTTAATTAATTTTGTGGGCAAATTAAAAAATTTTCACCTAAAACAACACACGTTGTTTTATCAAAAGAAGGTGCTCATATTTTCCTACTCGTGTATATGATAGCCAAAATTCTAATTCACCCCCATTTATTTCATAGAAAATATTTTTTAAATTTTTTTCATATTTGTTTACTATTAAAAAAGTTAATTAATAAAAAATATTTTTTCAATCGAAGAAAAATTTAACTTGATTTTTAAGAAAGTATTTTCCTTTTATTTTGAGTAGAATACACTGTTTAGAAGTTGTAAAAAATTTAAAAATATCATGTTATTTGTTGATTATATCAAACTTGATCCTTAATATTTTGATTGCTATATATTTCGTTTTGAATATTGTTTTCAATTTCTTTCTTTAGAGTTTGATTTAATTTTATTTTTATATCAACTTTAGTCCTTATTATTTTATTGTTATTTGTTTTTCTCTTATAATTTTCTTAATTGAAATATTTTTATTTGTTATATTTGGTCCCTATTTTTTTTATTGGTAATAATTTGATTTGAAATAATTTATGAAATTGGATTTTTTTAAATTTCATCCTCCCTTAATTTTTTATCTATCATATTTGGTCCTTATTCTTTTAATAAACTTGAAAAAAAAATTAAAACATTAAAAAGTTATTTTCTATCTCATTTTCTGTGGTATAGCCAAACACTGTAAAATATTTTTCAACTAATTTTTCATTACACTACCAAACATAAAAAAAATAATAAACTTTTCAAGAATCCACTTTCCATGGAAATCACTTCGAAAAAAAAATATTACTTTCTAGTAAACAAATAAGGCCTAAGTTTATACTAGTTTCCTGACCCGCACTGTATTATGGGTTGGATCAAAAACAAATTTAGTCTAAAAAAAATATTTAGGTTGGAAAGAACTTTTTGGCATTGTTATTAAACTTAACACCTTAAAAACTATTGACTTGATTCTTTTCTTAACCCAAGTTTCAACTTAAATTATATATGAGTTGTCTTAACGTGATCAAGTCAACATGACAGATCTGAAAACAACCTGGATGACCGATAAAAACTGTGACTCGACTCTTTGGTTAAGTAATAGAGTGATTCAAAAGGATTTCTTGATATATATTTTTATGCAATATTGAGACGATGATATATTAGATCGACCCAAACTTTGTGACTTAACTTGCCAAACTTATGACCCAGATCATAAACTCTATTGGTTTTCATAATTTTTTTAAAAACTATTGTCTATTTAATTATATGACAACAAAAATAGACGCTTGTAAAATTGAGAACCAACTGAATATCAGGATATTTATTTGAGACTGCATTAACCTAAGAAAAACTAATTACAAAGATCAATTCAAAATCAACCAAATATTGAAGAATGAAATTGATAAAAAAAAAAGCAAAAAAGAACTCAAAAAAATAAAATAAAAATGAAAGATGAATATTAAAAAAAAAACTATTTGACATTGTTATTAAACCTGACCTAGCAGGTCAACCTTGAAACCTTACGATTTGATTCATTGCCATGCTTGAATTTCAAATTTACCTATATGGAAGCTAATTCTACGTGATCCAATTGACTTGGTGGATCCAAAAGCAACCCATACGACAAGTAAAAACATGGTTTGGTTTTTTTAAAAAAATTCAAGATATATATATTTTTTTAATATTGAGATGATGACATATTAGATTGACTTGGACTTCACGACTTAACTCGTTAAACTTGCAATCTAGATTATGGAATCTAGTGAGTTTAAAAACTTTATTTTTTTAAAACTAATTTTTAATGACATGATAACAAAAATATATGCTTGTGAAGATTGAGCACCAATCAAATGCTAAAATATTTTTTTTAGACCGCGATAACTTCACAGAAAGTAAACCAAAACAAATTATGATGATTAATTCAAAATCAATAAAATATTGAAGGATAAATTTATAAATCAAAATCAATAAGATATTAATTGATAAAATTAAAAAAAAATGAATGGTAAAATTTAAAAAAGAAACAAGAAAAAAGAAAAAAATGATTGAAAAGAGTGGGGAAAGGTGAGAGATGCTTCAACACAACATCAACTTTTCCAACTTTTTTATAATAGTAGTCAAAGAAAAAAAAACTATAATCTTACAACCGCATAAAAAGGCAATAATTAATATTGAAGGAAAATAGTCTTTTTTTATAACGACCTAGCTTTTTCAAAGCCAAAATCGTTGGAATTATATATATATATATATAGTCATTAGGTTCTGGATGTTTTTCATCTTATCATTTTGCATATTTATAATTGCATTTCATTCATTTACAAGGCATAGTCCACTTAGAATAACGAAAATCAATATTCTCATAAAACAGATTCTCAATACATGTGCACATAATACTATATTTACATACTTATAGGTTTACATTACATCGTATTGACATACTTATAAATTCGCATTCCTGTTCTAGTCTCGTTATCATCACAAGTTCATACAAGAGTGTCGAACGACAAGTTACACAACTAGTACTTTCGTTTATCCTAACCTCATGTAATTTCACAACATAACATCCTTATAGGAAGAATACCACATATGATTTACATGTTCACACATACACATCCATGTTCCATTTCAATTTTTCATTACAAGTCTTTACAAAAGGGGTCGGATGACTAATTGAGCGATTAATCCGTCTGTTCATACAGAATTCATATCACCCATAACATGCAAATATACAGTTCCTTTCAAAATTTATGAGTCGTGAAATGGATTTCCTTACGCACCATGGTGGTATAATGTCCTTGTTACAACACAAGGTAATTTCAAGCATTATGAGCAATTTAAAAACATAATAAAGCAATATCAACGTTACATTTCATTCATGGACCAAAAGAGCATAATTCTTTCATTTCTCTTTACTTACGTAAATACCACCCTTAATAATTCATCAACAATACTCAAACCCGATCATCCGTTTCGAATACCGTTAACCGAACTAACGTTATTTTCTGTTTGAAGCATAACAATCATAATTCTTTCATATACTTGGTATATACAAAACATAGTACACATGAATGCATCAATTCTTGAAACTAACTCATAACTCTCAAATCCAACTATCCCCTTAGAACACAATTAGCCGAAGCCATCGTTCATTCATCCCGGTCATTCACTTATGATGCCATTAGCCGAAGCTAATCATTTATTCATCTAATCATTTGTTCATCTCGGTCATCCACTTAGGATGCCATTAGCCGAAGCTGATCGTTTATTCATCCCGATCATCATCTAAGGATGCCATTAGTCGAAGCTAATCATTTGTTCATCTCGGTCATCCACTTAGGATGTCATTAGTTGAAGCTGATAATTTATTCATCCCGGTCATCATTTAAGGATGTCATTAGCCAAAGCTAATCATTTGTTCATCCCGGTCATCCTTTTAGGATGCCATTAGTCGAAGCTAATCATTTATATTATGTATTCATCCCGGTCATCCACTTAGGACGTCATTAACTGAAGCTAATCATTATATCATTTATTCATCCCGGTCATCCTCTAAGGATGCCATTAGCCGAAGTCAATCATTTGTTCATCTTGGTCATCCACTTAGGATGTCATTAGCCGAAGCTAATCATTTGTTCATCCTGGTCATCCTTTTAGGATGTCATTAGCCGAAGCTAATCATTTGTTCATCCTGGTCATCCTCTAAGGATGCCATTAGCCGAAGCTAATCATTTATTCATCTCGGTCATCCTCTAAGGATGTCATTAGCCGAAGCTAATCATTTGTGCCGAAGCTAATCATTTGTTCATCTCGGTCATCCTCTAAGGATGTCATTAGCCGAAGCTAATCATTTGTTCATCCACTTAAGATGCCATTAGCCGAAGCTAATCATTTGTTCATAATGGTCATTCACTTAGGATAACCGAAACTAATCATTAACCAATCAAACGTTCCATGGGCGGTTTATGAAATCACTATAACATGATAATATATCCTTTGTAATGCTCATTCAAATGATTCATAACAATTTGACATTCATTATAACATAATAGTAGACCCTTCGTAATACTCGTACAAATGTTTCGTAATAGTTTAGCATTTAGTATAACACAACAATAGATCCTTTGGAATACTCAAACAAGCATTCCATAACAATTTATCATTCTACATAACACAACATTAAATCCTTCGCAATACTCATACAAACATTCGTAATAACTTAGCATTTTGTATAACACAATAATAACTCATTCACAATATTCATATAAACATTCGTGACAATTTACATTCAGTATAATACAACAATAGATCATTCGTAGTCCTCATACAACTATTCATGATAGTTAATGTTCAGTACAATACAACAATAGATCTTTCGTAATACTCATACAAATATTCGTAACAATTTAGCATTTTGTATAGCACAACAATAACTCCTTCGCAATATTCATAGAAACATTCGTGACAATTTACATTCAGTATAATACAACAATAGATCCTTCATAGTACTCATACAACTATTTGTGATAGTTAATGTTCAGTACAATACAACAATAGATCCTTCGTAATACTCATACGATCATTCGTGACAGTTTAACATTCTATATAGCACAACAATAGATCCTTCATAATGAATTCACTTTATAAACTCATGTTATGCTAGAAGGGGGTTGAAATCACCTACCTGTTCCTTCTGTGGGGTGCCCCAGCCCAGTCGAAGGTCCAGTCCTGATGCAACCATATTATTTGATAATTTTACCCATATTTACCTAGTATTTTGCCTATGTTTTATATATAAAATGTCTTGATATTCTTTATTTTATGTTTTGAAGGCACTTTTGGATGCAAGATTAAAAAAGAAGTAATTGGAGATAATTGGCAGATTTGACCTCTGATCGATGTTTCGTGTAGAGCTTAAGCTCTCGAAGTCGAAGTGAAGTGATTCTAGTGGTATTAGAAAGCTAACATCCATACCTTTCTATATATATATAGCAAGAAAAATAAAAAAAGAAAGAGTATGGAAATCTCAGTCTTCAAAGTCAAATCTCGCATTCTGCCAATGTTGACTTTCGGCCATTCTGACTTAAATATCTTGAGCTACAGAAGTCCATTTGATGCAACTTAATTTTGTTGGATTCCTGACTCAAAGACTTATTAGCCTACCAAATTGCACTAGAAAAGGAGCTCATTTGAGAGAGATATGACTTTTCTAAGATGACATATGAATTCTGTCAGCAGACAGGTTTTATGAAGAACAAGTTCAAATTACGTCCCAAAGCATCCAAACTGACATCCAAGTCTTTATTTCAGCAATTTAGCCCTCTAAGTCAAAAGTCAAAGCTTGAAGATTTTATGCAAGGTTATTTCTTCTTTTTTAGGAAAATAGTTATTTAAATGTAAATTGTCTACTTAGGGAATGACTATTTTGTAGATCCTCATACTCATCTTAAGGAGTTCCACATAGTTTGTGTTGGCATGAAACCGAACGGAGTTGACGAAAAATAGGTTAAGTTGAAAGCTTTTCCTTTCTCTTTAAAAGGGGCAGCAAAGGCATGTCTTTTCTCTATTCTCCCAGGTTCCATTGGAACTTTGAATGGCATGAAGAAGATTTTCCTGGAAAAGTATTTTTGTCAGCCTCTCAAGTTGCCAATATAAGGAAAGAAATATGTGGGTTTCAACAATCTCATGGGGAGACACTCTTCAAGTATTGAGAAAGATTTGAGCAACTGTGCATTCAATACCCTCATCATTAGATACCCGATCAGCTGCTCATTCAATATTTATATGAAGGACTGATGCTTACTGAACACAATATCATTGATGCGGCAAGTTGAGGGGCATTGATAGATAAGACACCCGAGGCTGCACGCCAATTGATCTCAAATATGACAGCCAACTCGAAACAATTTGGCACGCATGGAGACTTCTCAAGCAAACGAGTAAATGAGGTAAGTATTTCTAACCTTGAGAATAAAGTTAATGATCTTACTTCTCTTGTGCGTTCTTTGGCTTGTGGAAATGTATAGCAGGTGAAAGTTTGTAGCATATGCTCCTTACAAGGACATGCTTCAAATATGTGCCCAACAATGCAAGAAGATTACATTGAATAAGCTAATGTAGTTGATGGAGCATTCAATGGACAACCCTAACGTAAGTATGATCCCTTTTCCAACACATATAATCCCGGATGGAGAGATCATCCGAACTTACGCTATGGGAACATGCCTCAATAAAGCAATCAAGGGCGACAGTTCCATGGATTTCAGCCGCAACAAAATTATCAAGTGAGACAACCCCCTGCATTCACAAATTCCAATGTTATGGGGTCATCGAGTGATGATCTTCGTGAGATGATGAAAATCTTGGCTTCTAATACAGTGACAATGCAACAAAATGTCATGTTTTTTCAACAGGAAACAAGGTCAAGCATTCATAACTTAGAGAAGCAAATAAGGCAAGTAGCTTCAAGTGTAAGGAAATTAGAGGCACAAATGAATGAAAAGTTGCCCTCCCAAACATTGAATCCAAAACAGAATGTTAATGTGATCACACTGCGAAGTGGGAAGGAACTGGAAGAGCAAAAGTCAAAACAAATTGAGATAGAGGAAGAAGAGGAGATAGAAACCGAACTGAGTATAAAGAAGAAACACCTTATTCCACCATAAATTGAAAAAACTACCAATACTCCAAAGGTGAGTACTAACTCATTGAATTCTAGTTTTAAAACATTAATTTGAAAGAGATTTTAGAGGTTTTCAAGAAAGTGGAACTTAACATTTATTTGATTGATGCTATCAAGCAAATTCCCAAGTATGCCAAATTCTTAAAGGAGTTGTGTACTACTAAGAGAACCTATAAGCTAAAAGGCCATAAAATGGTAAGTATGGGTGAAGTAGTATCTACTGTTGTTCAAAAGAATATGCCTTTGAAGTAAAAAGACCCATGTGCGTTTACTATCCCATGTGTTATTGGTAATGCTAGTTTTAAAAAGGGCCTTATACGATTTAGGTGCATCCATTAGTGTTATGCTTAAACATGTTTATGATTCTCTTAGTTTGGAGCATTTGAATAAAACTAGTATTGTAATACAACTTGCGGATCGTAGTTTTGTTTATCCACTTGATGTGATAGAAGATCTCCTAGTCAATATTGATAGTTTGGTTGTTCCATGTGATTTTTATATTCTTGATATGGAACGTGATTCTTGTGATTCATCAAACAACACTCCTAAATTATTTGGGAGACCATTCTTGAAAACTACTAATACAAAAATTGATTGTGGTAAGGATAATTTGTCCATAGAAGTAGGAGATGAAAAGATTGAATTTAATTTTAATGATGCAATGAAATATCCTTACACTAATGTTTATTCTATCACATGTTATGATCAAGTTAATAAGTGTGTCCAACAAGTTTTTTATTTTGATTATGAGGATGAATTAAGCGTAGCTTTGAGCTATGGCTATGATTTTACTAAGATAGAAGAGATGGAGAGGCACATATGTGTTCCCCAAAATGTACACGAATCAACATTGGCTTTACAAGCTTTGCAAACTGTTCCTCATGATAATGTCTTTTTTTATTTAATACTTTCACATAAAAAGCTTTTGCCATCTATTTTACAGGCCCCCAAGTTAGAGTTGAAACTTTTACCTGATAATCTGAAGTACGTATTCATTGGCAATAACAATACACTTCCCGTTATCATAGCAAAAGGTTTGATAAGTGCACAAGAGGAAAAACTAGTGAAGTTGTTGAGCGATCACAAAGCAGCCATTGGATGGACTTTAGCCGACATCAAGGGCATTAGTCTCTCGATGTGTATGCATCACATACTATTGGAGGACAATGCAAAACCAACGAGGAAATTGCAAAGGAGGTTGAATCCGCCTATGATGGAGGTAGTGAAAGCTGAAATTTTGAAACTATTAGATGCATGAGTAATTTACCCCATCACAGATAGTAAATGGGCGGCGCCAATCCATGTGGTGCCTAAAAAGACCAGAATCACCTGGTAAAGAAAAAAAATGATGAACTCATCCCTACTCGTATCTCGAGTGGATGGAGAATGTGTGTTGATTACAGAAAGCTTAATCTTTCTACATGCAAAGATCATTTTCCATTACCATTCATGGACCAAATGTTTGAACGTCTGGCAGGTAAGTCTTTTTATTGCTTTCTTGATAGATATAGTAGATATAATCAGATTGTTATTAATCCTGAAGATCAAGAAAAGACTACATTTACATGTCTATTTGGTATATATGCATATAGTTGAATGCCCTTTGGTCTCTGTAATGCACCTACAACTTTTCAAAGATGCATGGTAAGTATTTTTTTCTGACTATGTTGAAAGAATAATTGAGGTTTTCATGGATGATTTCACGATGTATGGTGATTCTTTTGATAAGTGTTTAGAAAATTTATCTTTGGTCTTGAAAAGATGCATTGAAACTAACATTGTCTTGAACTATGAAAAGTGTTATTTTATGGTAAAACAAGGAATAGTCCTTGGGCATGTTGTGTCTTCACGTGGATTAGAGGTTGATAAAGCTAAAATAGATGTCATTTCATCATTGCCTTACCCCTCATGCATGAGGGGGTTCGTTCTTTTCTTGGCAATACAAGTTTCTATTGACGCTTTATCAAAGATTTCTCGAAGATTACAGCACCCTTGTGCAAATTATTAGCCAAAAAAGTGGATTTTGTGTTTGATCAAGCATGTAAAGATGCCCATGATGAGCTTAAGAGGCGTGTCACATCTGCCCTTATCATCCAACCACCAAATTGGGATGACCCTTTTGAGATAATGTGAGATGCAAGTTATTATGTCGTAGGAGCTGTGCTTGGGCAAATAATAGGGAAGAATTTGCATCTTATCGCCTATGCTTCCTGTATGTTGGACGGAACGCAATGCAATTACCATACAATTGAAAAGGAACTTTTTGCAGTGGTGTTTGCTCTTGAAAAATTCAGGTCATATCTACTTGGTACAAAAGTCATTGTTTTTACTGACCATGCAGCTTTAAGGTATCTTTTGAAGAAAAAAGAGTTCAAACTAAGATTGATTAGGTGGATCTTGCTTTTACAAGAATTTGATCTTGAGATCAAAGACAAAAAAGGTGTCGAAAACTATGTGGTTAATCACTTGAGCCGATTGAGGATCGAGGATATACAAACTGAAACAATAAAAGAGACATTCCTTGATGAGCAGTTGTATGTGTTACATTCCTCTACAAGACCATGGTATGCTGATTTGGTGAACTATTTAGTCACCAAAGAATTCCCTCCAGGTTTGTCTACATTCCAAAAGGACAAAGTACGAGCTGATGCTAAATATTATTTTTGGGACACTCCTTATCTGTGGAAATTTTGTGTGGATCAAATAGTTAGGAGATGTGTACCATAAAATGAATTTCATTCCATTCTCACTTTTTGTCATTCTTATTCTTGTGGTGGGCATTTTAGAGCAAAAAAGAACGGCTTATAAGGTACTTGAAAGTGGTCTTTATTGGCCTTCTATTTTTAAGGATGCATATCACTTTTGCAAATCATCTGAAAAATTCCAAAGAATAGGTATATCACTCATAAGAATCAAATGCCTTTAACAAATATTCTTGTAAGTGAAATTTTTTATGGTTGGGGTATTGATTGTATAGGTCCATTTCCTTCTTCTTTTGGTAACTTTATATCCTTCTTGCTGCTGATTATGTGTCTAAATAGATTGAGGCGAAAGCCACATGAACTAATGATGTTAATGTTGTTTTAGATTTTGTCAGTACTCACATATTTGACAGGTGTGGAATCCCTAAAGTTATCATTAGTGATCGTGATAATCATTTTTGCAATTGTTCAATGGAAGCATTACTTCGCAAATACTATGTGACTCATCGGACTTTCATAGCCTACCACCCTCAAAAGAATGGCCAAGCTAAAATTTCAAATAGAGAAATCAAGTCCATTTTGGAGAAGACAATGTAACGTAATTGGCAAGATTGAAATCTACAACTTGGTTATGCACTTTGAGCTTATCAGACTACTTACAAATCACCTATAGGAATGTCACCTTACAGGATGATTTACGGAAAAACATGTCATCTACTAGTGAAGCTTGAGCACAAAGCTTTTTAGGCCATTAAATAATGTAACATGGATTATGATGTTGTTGGGATTGCAAGAAAGTTGCAATTGCAAGAGTTGGAAGAGATACGGAATGATGCCTATGAGAATGCAAGGATTTACACCGAAAAGACCAAGAGTCTTCATGATCGAATGATTACAAGAAAAGAATTTCATGTTGGAGACAAAGTTCTTCTTTATCATTCGTGTTTGAAACTTTTTCCTAAAAAGTTGCGCTTTCGTTGGGTTGGACCCTTTGTTGTTTCTAATGCTTTTCCTTATGGTGCAATTGAAATTACAAGTTTAGAAACAAACAAAGTACTCAAGGTCAATGGGCATCGCTTGAAACCTTTCTATGAAGGTTGAACGGCAGAACTCACCGCTTCCGTGGAGTTAGCTGGACCAATATATGAAGAATGAGCATGCAACATGTTGAGCCAATGACATAAAACAAAAGCGCTTACTGGGAGGCACCCAGCACAAAAAGAAAAAAAAATAGATTTGGTTTCTTTTTCCCTTGTCTTTTATTTTTTGCATTTTACTTTATTTTTGTCATTCTTTTATATTCCTTTTCATTTATTTCAATATTGAGGACAATGTTGTGTTTAAAGTGTGGGGGTATTGAGAGAATTTTGGTTTTCTTTGTTGCGTAAAAAAAATAATCTATGTTTGATCTTTTTGAACTCCCATTGGTTTATGAGAATATGATTATTATATATGAGAATTAGTTGAAATAGATGAAGATATAAATCGAATGAATGAGTGTGCATGCAAGTTTTAACGTTTAATTGGTTTAGGGATTGATTTTGAAAATATGTCATGTTGACTTTATAGTGTTATACAAATGCAAGCTTTTGAGCCTTCAACATTATATTCTTTTATTGTGCATTCTTTCAATGATATGTACCTCTAGAACTTGCTTGATATCTTGTTGAGATTACATTCACATTACATGTGTATATGAAGATGATAAAGGCATTAGTCAACCTAAAGCATATTATCCTTAGTGAGTCCTTTTAAGCTTGTTTATCTTTTCTTTGCTTTACCCATGTGTAAGTCGTATCTTTTTATATGTTTTCCTTTTCCCCTAGCCAAGGATTAGTAAAGCATATACTTGTTGATATCTAATGGATTATGGTTGGAAATTATATGAAAAAAAAATAAAGTTATGATTGATGAAAAGATGGGCAAAGTTGCCAAAGGTGAAAGAAAAAAAGAAAGAAAAAGAAAAAGAAAAAGAAAAGAATAGAAAAGAAAAGTGTTCCTTTGTGTTCTCAAGATTTTATGTTGATGGAGCTTGAAATCAAAAGAAGTTAAGCATTGGTGCTTAAAGATGGAAAAATTGTGTGCTTTGATGGTATATTTTGTTTCAAAAGAATTATTTTTTTAGAATGTTCTACTTCCTTTGGTTTTAGCCTTTTCTTTTCCTTTCTTTTACCTCACCTTAACCTTAACCCTATTACAACAATAAAGTAATACCTTTTTGATTCATGCATTGCTTGTAATATTTTAGTAATGGAGATGAGATTGAAGAGCAAGCTTATGGTATAACATATTTATTGATTGAATTTGAGAGATTTAAATACATAAGCCCTAAACACGTGAGTGTTGGAGTGTATATCAATGAGAGGACCTATAACTTTGGCGTGACATAGATTTCATTTAAATGCCAATGATTAATTAAGTTTTGAAGTTCGCATGTAAATAAGTGCGTGGAAATTTATGTTCTCTATCCTTCTTGATTGTATTCTTGTTTATAATGCGTATATTCTTGGACATTGATGAGAGATTAAGAGATTGATCATAGTTATTTTATCAATTTAGTTTCAGTTTGATTTTATCTATCCTTTCTCGAGGACGAGCAAGAGCTAAGTGTGACGGTATTTGATGCAACCATATTATTTGACATTTTTACCCACATTTACCTAGTATTTTGCTTATGTTTTATATATAAAATGCCTTGACATTCTTTGTTTTATGTTTTAAAGGCATTTTTGGATGTAAAATTCAAAAAGTAATTAATTTCGCTTGATAGTTTTCTGTTTTCTTTTGCTCTAGCCTAGATAACCTTCAAACCCCCCAAAATTGCATATCATCTAGCATAAAAATTTGACTTGAACCTTCCTCGTGGGACCCCTTACTTGTTTTTATAATATCTTGTGTGTTGTGTTTTAAGCTAGTGTAATTAATTTGTGCGACTGCGACATCGCAACAAGTCCCGATCGCACCACTTAACACATCAATGGTAACAAATCAGCACATCTGTATTCTGAAATCATATGACTATCACCATACATATTTCAAGAATCCACATGTTCACATTCAAGTATTCTACATATTACACCATCACACAATGCAATCATTTTAGTCATTGAACCAATTCAGATACATAAATCTACTGCAGAAATTAGTTAGCAAAAACAGATTCGCTGCAGGCAACACAATTTCAGCAGCGAACACATGTTCATTGCAAGTAATACAATTTCACATAACTTTATCCACCATATATGCAGAATTTATGTCATTAACACAAGTATAATCACAACAATCATGTCGCAACCACATTCTTATTAATTTGAACCATATTCATGCAAGTTCATTAACCCCATAATAAAAGCAAAGCATGAACATTAACATAGATTCTGTTTCGACTCAGTTATCATCCTAAGAGTTCAACAAGATCATAATTCTGCACATTCTTCCATTTTATTTTCACACAACTCTTCACTCATGCATGTTAAATCCATACCTTATCATGAACACAAATTTTTACCTCAGCTCATGCATGTTTCCATGAGTTAAACAAGGTCATAAATTTCAGGTTTTATCATTTCATTTCATCCTTTCCCTTTATTTCTCTTGGTCGACCCTTAGTCTAGGTTTTGTTCATCATGTTCATCCATTTCTTTTCGTCAACGTTTCTGGAATAGGTCCCCCCCATTCAGCCCTGTTTTTCCCCCTCTTAATAGATTAGATTTCCTTAACAGCTGGTGTAAGGATGCTAGACCATTTTCTTAGGATTTTCTTCTTCTTTTTCTAACCTAAAGTCCCAAGAACGGATGGAGATGTAGCATGGTTCATACCTTATGAATCTAAGTAGTTTTAGGAAAGAGGTTGACAAATATTCTTCCTTTTTTCACTCAGTTTTTCTTCTTCTTTTTCTTCCCTCTCGGTCTCTCCCCTGATTCCCACTGGTTCTAGACTCCCTCTCCTTCCATGTTTGTTAGTGTTCAGCCCTCCCTCTAGGTCTCCCCTCTCTCTCTCACGCCTAAGGGAGGCACATGCATCAGAGTTTGTTAAGCTCTCTTTAGGAAGGAGGAAAGGGCAGGAGCATGCAACTCATTTTAGGATGAGGGAGGGGGGCAAAAGCATGCAGCTCGTTTTGGGAAGGGTGAAAAGTCACCCTTTTCTCTCTCCTTGTATTTATAGCCCCTCTAAGTGTGCTGGGGTGTTTGGGCGCTGAACCAAGGTTGTTCTTATTCCCCTTTTGGGTTATCTTGAGCTGGTTTCTATTCCCATTTTCTCCTAGGATAGGCCGGTCCAACACCAATTTTTGTTAGGTTTTATAGTGTCGTTGCCAATTCAGAAATCAACAACAAAAAATTGGGTCGCTGCCGATTCAGAAATCGATAACAAAAACTGCATCGCTGCTGATTCAGAAATCAATACCCAATTTATGCCACTACCGATTCAGAAATCGGCAACCAAACTGCGTCGCTGCCGATTCAAAAATTAGCACCGAAAAATTGTGTTGCTGCCGATTCAGATATTGACAGCGATGATGGAGTCATTTCTAGGTGTATTTGTTTTTGGGTGTTTACACTTTTAAATTTATAATAAGTGTATTTACAACTAATAAAAAATTTTCTTCACGAATCTATTATGATAAAAAAGTAAATATCATAATGAAATAGTTAAAATTATAATAAATTTCATTAAAAAAATAATTTGAATATTTTTATTTAGACTAAGAAATAATTTTCTTTTTTTCTTTATATCTATCTCTTTTTCTATGAATAATATAAAATTTATTATAATTAATATAAACAATTATGGATAGTTTAATATTAGATAATTTGTACATAACAACTCTTTAAATGTTGTTTGGTTCATAAGCGAGTTTGTTAAGAATGCATGTTTTTTTTTTGTAACTTCTTGAGTTCAAATCTTGAAATAAGGAATTTATTAAATTTTTTTAATACACCATATATACATATATAAAGATTATGTAATTAAAGACCGTCTAAAAAAGCGATCTAGATTTAATTGTAAAAACTAATTGAAAAATATTCTAATTAAAAAGCAATCTGATATAAGTAAAAAAAAAAAATGAAGGTAAATGAACAAAAATGTAGATGAATCAAAGAAAGATCTTTGTTTAAAAGAAAACAGGTAGAGAGAGAATACTGTGACCAAAGAAAAACATGGAAGTCATAAGAAGCTTTAAATGGTAGTTCGTTGCCGAGGTTTTCATTTCTTCTCATCTCTCTTCTTAAGGACTTACCAATTACCATTCTTGATAATTAGCTCATCACCCCTACCTTTCTGCATGTATAAAGAGTCTTTGTTTAAAACCCAAATCTGAACAGATCAAAACAAAAGCTATAGATACCCTTATAACAGGACCTTGTCTTCCCTTTTCTAGTATTTTGTACAATTTAGAATCCTTAAAAATGGAGGTTTATCCATGCCCATCTCGTTTTTCTATGTCTTCATTGTCTTCTTTTGGGAATTTTGTTGAAAAGGTTAAAGAACTTTGTAACCTTGCTGTTTCTGCTATCATTGGCAACATATTCTCTGCGATCTTCACCTTTTTCTTTGCATTAGGTTTGTTTTTGTCTCTTCTATCTCATTTGGTTTCTTGTAAATGAAAGTTCTTTTCTTATTTTCTCACTTCTTGATTGAATGGCATGTGTTACCCTTATCTATTTTATGCTCTCTGATCTGGGATTTGTTGGGTTTTTGTTTTGGGTTTTATATTCAATCATTGATTCTCTGTTTCATTTTGTAAATTTTGATTCAAGGAGTTGAGTTTAGATAAGATGATGCTGAAAAACATTGGAGCTTTATGGTAAAAATGATCTTGATTTAACCATCCATCAGAAAAAAAAAAACGATCTTGATATTATTGTTTTATTTGATATAATGGGAAAAAAGTTATTGCACATAGACAAAAGGGGTTTGGGGTTCATGGTCTTTCAGTTTCTGTTCATGAAGTTGATGATGTTGTCTGACTTTTAGAATTTTTAAGGTTATGAAAAGGCTTCATTTTTACTAACTGTTTGGTAGTTTGAAAGTTTTTGTTAAAGGAATTGGCATTGTCGAATGCAGTGGGCGCTTTGTTAGGAGCCATGACTGGGGCATTGATAGGCCAAGAAACTGAAAGCGGATTTGTTCGAGGGGCTGCAGTTGGAGCCATATCCGGAGCTGTTTTCTCAATTGAAGTATTCGAGTCATCTCTTGTTCTATGGCAATCAGATGAATCTGGAATTGGTTGTGTCCTCTACTTGGTGAGCAATTTTAGCTTCTCTCTGTAAGCTCTTGAAGAGTAGGCATTCGGCATGAGTTGTTGAAAGTGAATATTGACTGGTGTTTGTCCTCTATAATGATGCTTTTATGAATTTGACGTCCATTCTTAGCTAGCTGAGTGATCTGATTTCAAATTTTGAACCCAATTAATGTAAACTTTTAATGTGGGCAGATTGATGTTATCGCAAGCCTTCTTAGTGGGCGACTTGTTCGTGAACGCATTGGTCCGGCAATGTTAAGTGCAGTACAAAGTCAGGTAATTTGGGATCCGAGGCGTTGTTCTTGATGGATTTGACATCACTGTCCATGCCTATTATGCTTTGCTTTTATCTTTTTTATTTACTAGCTGTTACTTGTTAGTTCGTTCTTTACTCACAAGCTGAATTGATTCCATAATTCAATCAGATGGGTGCTGTGGAAACAAACTTTGAGGAGATCACAAACATCTTTAACACAGGTGGTTCCAAGGGATTACCTGGAGATTCTCTCGAAAAGATACCGAAGATCAAAATCACAAGCAATAACAACGGAGATGCAACTGGAGAAAAAGTCGCTTGTTCAGTTTGCCTTCAGGTTTGGTCACTATTTCATTGATTATTATCACCATTTGTTCCTTTTCCTTCTAGCTGGTTACTAGATGTGTGATTGATTAACATTTTGATTATTTCATGCACCCAGGACTTTCAACTGGGAGAGACAGTTAGAAGCTTGCCTCATTGTCATCACATGTTTCACCTACCTTGCATAGATAAGTGGCTCCTTAAACATGCATCCTGCCCTCTGTGTAGAAGGGATCAGTGATGATTCGGTACCATACAAGATGAGAAATGTTACTTTTGATGTGTATACTGGCATTACCATTCTCGGATTCTTTATCTTGTAAATTCAGGTGATTAGTTCCTCCGTTGCTTAGTCGTTTGAGCATGCCACACCATTGGCTTGATCCTTGTACTAGATCAAGCGATATGTATCAATTTTTTGATTAATCTTCTTGTTTCTTAACCCTTTTCTTTGTAGTTGTTTAAGGATGACAATTAAGCTAGTGGTACAACAGCATGTGATCCGAAGAAGACTAATCAATTGGGGTTTTGGAGATTAGGTAGACCATCAGAACAGTACACAGAGTTAGCAAAAAATTGATCCTGATTAAGATGATGTTACTTTCTGGTCCCAGAACTCTCCTGTAAAGGGCATATAATCAACCCAAGATCAACAAAATCCTTTTGATCTAGAAGATTCCAGTAGTGAACCTTTGCAAGCAATGGGATCTCATGCTAGTAGATTCTGTCAGCATCAATAATGCAAGGCACCATACTCTCAATAACTCCGACAACCTGAAAGATAAGACCTAATCCAGACCCCATTCCACTCAAGATGCCAATATACCAATAAATTCGAAGGTCTTGCCTCTTTAAAACAGAGCATTAATACAGTATAGCTTCCTGTTCATTATGAAGCCGCAAAGACGACCGTATTATTGATTTGAGCAACAAATATCCATACAAGGAAACTGACAAGGGTTGGTTAGATATTTCAGCCTTCAATTTCCCATTACAGAATTGGATAATATGGGAGGCCATCAACTCCTTTGAAGGTTAGTTTTTGGTTTCTTTTTAGAAGCTGCTCATTAATGAAGGCTTGTTTGGATTAGGGTTTGTTTGGCAGTGTGGTTGTGGTTGCTTTTCAAATAGCTTTTCGTGTCAAAATGCATGCCAATGATGTTTTTTTTATTTTTTAAAAATTATTTTTGACATCAGCACATTAAAATAATTTGAAAATACTAAAAATATATTAATTTGAAGTTAATAAAAAAATAAATTTTTTTTAAATTTTATCAAAAACGCTTTTTAAACGCAGAAACAAACATGGCCTCATAATCAATGAGCCCCTTTTCGTTCTGTTAAAGAAACGAAGACAAGTTTCTGACAAAACCTAATAGTAGGTGAAAAACTAGGAAAATGTCAGTGTAGTAGGGCTATTTTCTCTTTATATTGGCCCACCTCTACAGCAAATTAATTCCTTTCGTAGAGGCATAAAGGTCAGTGATCAAGTCTTTTTTTTCTCTGAAGAGCAGACTCCCGTGCATGGTTCTTGAGAAAATGCTAGGTATCTACTTTAGTAGACTTGTGGTCCTCTCAAGATATTTGGGAATGAGTCCTGCTGAAACCTGGAATAGGAATGATTGATTCAGGATTAAAGCACCACGGAACATGTGAACACATATTAAGTTAAGCCTGAGGATCAAGCATCACAAGGAAATTCTTGAAGTAATTTTATTGCTTGATCAAAAGATTGTATGATACAGAAAATTCCCGTTTATAGGCTTCCTGAAAACAAAAAATAAATACCTACTTTATTTGGACTACCAAAAGCTCAAAAAATAAAAAAAATCCTAAACTCCAAAAATAATAAAATGCTTGTATACTTAAAATTAATGATAAGAAGCCGATTTTTTTTCTCTTCAATTTTTGTTTCAAAGATAGTAAAAAAAGTGAAAAATCTTTTGATGTAGATTTTATTGCATGAAGGGCAAAAAAAGAGTGTGAAAGCTATAGAAGAAGTTGGTGTTGTCAGTTGTGGTAATTAACTTGATAGTAAGGTCATTTGAAGTGGAATCAGAGCCATGTCACCAAAATAATCTAAAATTTAATGTCTTATAGTCCTATAATATATATTAAGGTTCTAATCAATGTCTTATGACCTTTTTGCCCCCTCACTCAGCAAATAAATTGTTTTTTTTTGTGGAATGAGTTCACCAGCTACCTCATCAAATCACATCCCCTTCAGTATCTAGCATTCATTTAGTGTGATTTAGCATATGTACAAGATTAATACTTGAACCCAAACCATAGGTTTAGCTTTTAGAAACATCAAATGCATGTAATGAAAGCAGATCTGGACAAATTATGTCGGTGGTGCGCGCTCACACACATGTTTTTTATCTAGAAGCCTTGAGGTACAAAATAGAGGATAACCTTTCCTAAATCCTAAATTTTTCACTTGAAGTTGAAATTCTATATTTTAACTTCGTCTAGAGGGCCTCATACTATAGAATAGAGTTGGAAAAATTATAGTTTTGTTTGTTTTTAACTTACCCATGTTTAAAAAATTAGAATTTACATCTTGAATTTTATAAAATGAGTAACATTTTACATCCTTAAAAAAAATATCAACTATTATTTACATATTTGTCCTTATTTTTTATTTAGTGATCAAGAAACTCTTATATTGGTAGTTGTTGTGGTTGTGATTTGAAAAAAGTTGTTTTATAAAAAGTACTTTTAGAGGTTGGTTTGGAAAAATATATGTTTGGTTAAAACTGTGGTTGAAATTGAGGTTAAACAAAAAGTAGTTTAATATGTTTGGTTAAAAGAATGTTTTTCAAATTGAGGTTATAAAATAATTAAAAAATATATATATTAATAATTATGGTTTTTAATTTAAATATTGTAGATTTAACTACTGTTATTACATCATGAAATAAATAATATTGATATCAAATATTTTTTCTTATTCCATTAAACTATGTGCAATTTCATCACGTACGAAATCTATCCAACAAGAACTATATTTTCTATGGTTTCTTA
>Ga0307517_10003420_pt1 | contig 24702 bp, 25 predicted proteins | sample 23_EM_MG_FD_194515 | JGI IMG/M metagenome (GOLD analysis project Ga0307517, IMG submission 194515) | Populus trichocarpa ectomycorrhiza microbial communities from riparian zone in the Pacific Northwest, United States - 23_EM | ecosystem: Host-associated > Plants > Roots > Unclassified | place... | reverse complement strand
CTTTTGTCACATTTGAGATAATTATCAACGACGAAAAAAGAAAAAAAAACAAACTCTTATCTTAACTAGCTATCCTTCTTCTATTAGACATGCACGCAGAGGAGAAAAGGAAAAACGAAGAAGATGGCGAACAAGAATCTGACTTAATTTTATGATTTCTGTGTGCAGGCAAAATGAAAACTAACCACCCTTTTTTTTTTATCTTGATATCTTTTTAAAAAATAAAACTAGTTCCGTTCGAAATTCGTGGTTAGCTTCCTAGAAAAAAGTGAAAACTAACCACGGTATTTGAAGCATGCATTATGCATATCTCAATCTTACGCATTCGTTTTCTAGTGCCAGATTTCCCCTTGTTGAAGAAAGTTTTCTTTTATGAGTTCTTAATTATGAAGTGAGATAATAATCCCGCTTTAGTTTACTCTCATCTGCCCCTTCCTGCCTATACGTACACAGATTATATCAGTATATTATTTCCGTGTATATATTTTCAAGTGAGATAATATTATTTTTGGTGGAATTCTTGTATGGAAAGATACCCTTTGGAAATAGACTAATCTTTTCCTATGAGGTTGTTAGTAATTAAAAATCCATTTTTGGGGGTTTAACAGAAGATTTCTGCCTTGCAGCCAAGCAGTTTTTATTTATTTATTTATTTAAGGGTCTATAATTGCTCTGCAAATTTGTAGTTTTGTTGTTTGTTTAGTCATCAGAAAGATGCATGCTTTGAATGCGCTGTGCGTCTAGGGATTAGAAAATTTGTACAGAACATGCTTATTCTATAATATTATATTAATATTACTGATGATTAGAAAATGTCACGTTTTTGTAGTTCAATTTTTGTATTAGGTGTGATGATATTTGTAATGTGTAATATTATTTGAATTTAATTAATGATATGATATTATTTAAAAAAAAAAAAACATGTTTAATGGGTGGCCATTATCCTCCTAATGCAAATTATTTTTGAGTGGTTCATGGGAGTCATGTTAGAACATGCATGAAATGAAATTGATCATCAAATGGGTCTATCATGCCTTGTCCAAAACCCATGTAAGAGTTGTTTTTTAAAATATTTTAAAATAAAATAAGATATAACTAATAAAGTATTTTATTTAAAACACTGTTTAGGATGCTAGCGCCTGTTGGGCAACGGATAGCACAAACAACACAAAACATCAAACGCACCAATCGCAGTTCCATCATCCAGAACAAGATCCAAGGCTGAAGGAGGGCTCAAAAAAAAATCTATGAGAAGATTGTAGCTTAACCAAGGGAAGCTACAATCTAAGAGTTTACTAAGAGTCAGTGAAATTAAGAGTTTACTTCATGTGGCACCGTCGCGTTCTCTACCAAGGGAAGCCTGAATGTCCACGGTCAGAGCAAGAGCATCAGCGCAGAGAATGAGCTGTCAACTTGAAACTTTCTATTGAGATAATTGGCATCACCACCTCTTTGCAGCACGAGATCTATGCAAATAAAAGCATTCATTCACTTATTAGTTGTCTTCTTGTAGATTCCTACATTTTATTTTGTTTTTTGTTTTATCATTTTGCTATTAGCCTGCACAACTCAAACATTGTTTCATTTCATGCAAACCAACCAGGAATGATGCGACTACTTAACATGCAAAATCTTCATCTTGCAGTCTTTCACCTAAATTCTACATGAACTGCAGTAAGATATGTTATCAAAAGATTTCGATGAGTTTGATCATGAAATCGTTCTCTACTGTTTGGATCGTTTTACTGCAGTTTGATATGTTATCAAAAGATTTCGATAAGTTCATAATAATACAAGATGTGAATGTTAATATCTATTTCTCATTTGCTCTCAAGTCTTAATCACCAGGTCTACCTGTGTCACCATTGATCATATAGCACTGCAAAAGCTTGCAAAACAAGCATTTTAAAACTTCTTTAGCGATCTATTATTGTAGACAACTTCTTGAGACCCACTCAGATTACAAAATCAATCTGAGCCGAATCTCATCCGAAGTGGGATAAGAAAACCAATTTGCTGGACTCTTAGATACAGAAGGAGAGCCCGAGATGTCATGGAAACATTCATGGAAACATTGGGTGCACAAATGTAGAAGTGACCTGGACTAACAAAAATGTAATATCTCTGACTCTTAAATTTAATCTTCCAGAACACATACGAGATGTTCTATGTTATTTGGACAATTGGCTTACTTCAACTCCAAACAAAGAATCAACAATTGTCATCAATTCTTATGAGAATAAGATTAATGAAAAAAAACTGCAAGTGCAAAGGAATTACCTGGCCGTGAAAACCACAAGCAAGATGCATATTCATGGAATAACTGCACGGTGTTGATTTGTCCACTTGTTATAGTCTAGCAGCAGTTGCTCAAGAAGTAATGGTACGAGCCTATCCAGAAGAGCTTGCATTACTCTGTATGTCAGCAAAGTTCAACTGTTTCTATTATATGATAGCTCTGTTCCCAAAATTACAGAAGTACAAGTGCATCTTGCAAAATAGGAAAGAATCACTGGTTTTTTTTTTAAATTACATGGTGATATTAGCCAGTTAATCAGCACTAAAATGAAACATTATTAGATATTTAGCAGGAACAAACTTCTTGCAACTCTTAATGTCTTCTTGAAATTGCAACAAGTTGTGACTCTCAGGATGCATTATTTATTCTAGTAACAGGATGTAGTTGATGAAAGCTATAATTTCTTTTACGGTAAATAGAATTCTTCCATCATTTGGATGAACTTAGATTTTCTATGTTTTGGTTTTCAACCCTCGTATTGGGAATAGCCAGATGCAATGGCTCCAATCTACTCACTTTGATACTTATAGCATGTTGTAGGACACTGATTAAACAATGGATTTGAGGAAGCTCAAGGGATGTTAAGAAGTCAATCCTTGGCTGATTAAAAATTATTTTTGTTGATGCAATCAAAGCACGGTAGCATCTATTGTGATGCCACGTTGAGGGCGTGATACTTTCTTAATCCAAGATCTATTTTCGCTGGTAAAATAAGGCCGATATACTTACAAGGGCTCCCTAGTTCCAGGATCATGTACCAAGCAACAAATATACCAATATGTTAAATGAAATATTCATTAAGACAATAAATCCCACAAGTGCATATACTGTAATTTTGAATTTCATCGTAAGATCACTCACAAATTTCCAGCACTCTCCACAGCAGATGTTGGCAGCAAAGTAAAGGGCTGTGTGTAAATCTGTATTCAAAGAATGAAGACCTTTAAGAGTATGATATTAACTGCTCAACATCCATATAAAGAAAAGAAAGAGCAAAATGCAACAAATAACTCACTGAAGCAGATAAGGCATGTAATAAACAAATAACAGGAATAGCTCAGTTATGACTGATAAGAATAGGCAAGCTAGTCATAACATTATGCCCATTAACCATTAAGCAGAAAACCTGGGCTTCTGGGATAAGATTGAATAACAAGCTCGTGATATTTTTCAAACAAGACTAGGAAACTTTGCCACAGTTTTTTTTTTTTGTAAGAGAATATTTAGTCACAATATCTAAGAACTTGAACAAACAACTCAATTTGAAATTCCACGAGACTCAACTTACCAATATTGCCTCGAAGCAAGAAGTTTGAATCAAGCTTCAGTGTCAGATTGACAAATGACGAGCAGTAAAAGAGAGCAGAGCCGTAAGAGTGAAGAGGAAAATTGAATATTGACATGAAAGTCAGTATGACAGACAGAAATTTTTGTAAGTTTAAAAACTCCTTAGGTTAAATTACTCCATTTACAGGATAAAGGTGGACAATAGCTAACAAGCAGAGGATGCCATTATAGGTCATAGTTACTTCAATTCCCAGTGACTAATATTGAAATCATCTATCTTTAACAGTCAGCCAGAGAGCGGTTGCCAGGCTATGATCGTGCTGAATCACTAAAATAATCTTCACCATTTTCACAAAAAGTGTCTGCTGTTAACTAATCAAGCAGTTACAGTGGGCGAGGGACTCCAATCATTGCAGGAGCCCAGGGTCTAAAATTTAAATGTCAGGATACCAACTGAAAGAAGTCAGCTTACAAAGAAAGGGCTTTCAGTAACTATGACAATGAAACATGCAAAATACTTAGCCATTATGATGATCTAAAAGTGTATTAACAACCTCAAGCATGAGATTCAACTTCACGTCAACCTCCAAAAATGGTTCAGAGATATTTGTGTTCCATGTCATGGAGTTCACCATGAAAGCTGAAGAAAGCAAAGTTCAAAAGAATTGTCAAGATGTTGAAACATATTGATTGCAAGAATCTGCAACAATCTCATAACATACATGACAAGCTCCTGTACTAACAAGGTAACACTATTGAATCTACAAAACAATCTGGTCAAATAAAGCAACTTGAGTTCTTAATAAGGCCTTATCTTTTCGATGAAAGGTAGTTGCATTATGTGTAATATGAGTACATGACACCTGCACATTTAGCATATTGTATAAAAGCTGTGATGGAAATTATTATGCCTAAAAGACTTTCAACAATGCATCCCTACATGAGAAACCTGAAAGTGTTTGATATGTTCAATTTGAACATGACCTGATATGCTTACTGTTATAAATGTTTTATAAAACTGTTTTCTCGTAAACTATTGTCTTGCAGAAGTTAAGAGATAGGCATGTACCTGAAAAACGGTCATTTTGGCGTTCCACAAGCTCTGAACCTTGGAACTGCATAGTAAATCAGCAACCCACATACATCAAATTAGACTCCATCGAGATGGCCATACATATGTAAGAGATCTGCAAATCTTTTGAATTTAAAGAAAATTGGATGGCAGTGATACATCTACGGTGAAAACAGATAAGCAGTTTCTCCACCAAATTCAGTTGCTTCTTCTGCTAGTCATTATCTTATACATCCTTTGGTACCGTCAAGGTAATGATATGCTAAAACAATAGCATAGTGCATAAATAAGAATTCCTCTTTTTAGCTTTTTTCTATCATTACATAAAGTCCATGGTTGGTTCTACCTTGCAAGAAATCATCTCAACAGTGCAATGTTCGTCTGATGGGGAAACTCGTAAGTCTAGCACAGGTGCTGCTTCAAAGTTAAGAAGTTCAACCTTCGGCAAAATGCACCTATATGTGTTGGCATCAAGTGACTGAAAACTTTGCAAACTACCCGTGTTCAATATAGCTTGAATCCCAAACGGGTGACTTAGAAATTCACTGATACGATAACCGCCATCGGTAATCGGCAAATTCATCCTTTCCTTTCTTGCAGCAGTTAAATTTGCTTTCTTTGAGTTATACACTGCCATATTGGCTCTACGTACATTGACAGTTTCTTTTCTTTTCCTGAATAAATTTCACATTATAAGACAAAAACAGATGCAAAGAAAAAAAAAACCTACATAATAAAATTCAAATTCCATGGAACAATTATCCTCACTAAACTAAAAGTGAGTTCCAAAGACACCAAATAAAACCTGGAATTGGTGAGGTATGGGAAAGCAAAAGATGTGAATGTTGTCAAGCCTTCTTTCCCTGTTGCTTTCCATTTGTTACCACTTGGTACCATCATCCTCAGTTCCTCACCCGCTGCTTCCCTTGAATGACCCAATTAATAAACATGAAAATCAAAACCCATCATAGCAGACCAAAATTTAGCTTGTACACTGGAAAATTAGGAAATAATACTGCATGTTTCTCTGAATACTTGAGCCCAAATGGACCATGAAAATGAAGGATTATAACTCCAAATTCAGGCAAAAAAGAGAGGTGATAGAAAAATTCAGCAGAGAGTTTAACTTTTATTCACCTGTTTATTTCAAGTTCGACTTCCGAGAGGAAAATCCTGTGCCACTCTTGCAAGGGAGGAGGATTTTCTTGGTGTTTTAGCTGTTTCAGTTCTGGACCACTGTCACTGTCACTGTCATGGCCACTCGAAAAATGGTTTGTAGTTAACGTTATCAATTCATGTTCTGGTAGTTAACAGTTGGTTAAAGTTAAACTCGAGCCTGTTGTCTTTCCTACTTATTTAATTATTATTTTATTTTCATGTTCATTAAACTTAATCTCAAAAAAAAAAAAGATCTTTAAACTTTACTTGGGCTTAATAGAATTCAACAACAGCCCAATTGGCCCATGGCACAACGAAGGATAAAGAGTGAAATTGCCATCCAGATCACAGAATGGTGAAAGAAAATTGGTATTTATTTTCATTTATGATTCGTTTGTTTGTAGACCTGGAGGATGATTGGATGTATTATTGCTGGTCATAACAACAAAATGCAAAACAAAATACCATGCTATTAACCGACTAATCTATAAAAATAATGAATAATGAAGGCACAGCAATATTAGGCACAGATCATATATTATACATGGATTTTCCCTAAATGATACGGGGCTGCAAGCCAGCAATTGTAGTAATACGTATCTCAACGAATTTTCTCAATCACACGGAGTTTGGCACTCCTAGACCTGCGATTTAGTCTTTCCTCCTCTTCAGATGGTGTTATTGGTCTCTTGGTAAGGATTGTTCCATTCTGGCCTTGTACCATCTGTCGAATCCATGTTTCTTTTGCATCAATGTCATTTCTCATCTTTCTTAAATCTCTTTTACCAGCCTCTTCTTCAACCACATCTCCATCTCCCCCGTTGCTTTCAATAATTTTTAGAAATGTTTGTTTTACAATTCTGTCCTCCAAACTGTGGAAAGAGATGACAGCAAGCCTTCCTCCAGGGACAAGGCACTCGAAACAGGCGTGAAGAGACTTCTCCAGGGTATTGAGTTCATCATTGACAGCTATCCTCAGAGCTTGAAACACCCGTGTTGCTGTCTTTATCCAACCTTGCCTCCCTCCTGTAGCAATGTAATAACAAATTTAATCATTTAGAAAAACTATACCATGCAATCAAGTTTCAACAATCCATTAAATAACACCCCCCCCCCCCTCTTTTTTTTTTTCTGTGGAGACAATCCAAGCCAGTGGGTGGAGTAACGCCAAGCATCAGCAAAGATTTAGGCATGTAACTTGTTGAACAATGCTGGAAAAGGATACCTTAATTTTAGAAGGAATAGAAAAGGCAAAGTAAAACAATACAACGATGGACTGTATTGAGTAAAGGCCCACCTTTTGTTCCATGAGTTGCACCCTGAATAAGATCTCTTAGTTCACTAGTAGAATGCAAACCACCTTGTTGACGAGCCTGAACAATCTTTTTCTGAAGCCAACGCCAGTTGCTTTCTTCTCCGTACTCGCGCAGAATTCGGCCCACTTCATCATCTGGCCAATAATTTAATATGTCCTTTGCTTTCACACTTGCCTGTCACATGCCTGTTCCAGTCAGTTAGATGAACATGTATTTTATTGATTCAGAGAGGTAAAATCAGCATCTTCAAAATTTTCTTTTTAAAAGTGATGCAGAGATCTGAAAACCGATATACCACAGGAGTTTCTGCTTCTCAACCAAGGCTCGAGACCAAGACCTCTTACAGGGAGGGGGTTATGGGTGCCATTGAGCCACAAAGGCATTCCACACTAAATTTTATTGAAAATCACTTGGTAAAGACATTCTAGTGTTTAAATGAGAAATGAATCCCTCCCCTGTCAACAGCATAGGTTAGAAAACAATGAGTGAAAAGGTTCACAATTTCATCCACAAAATATGGCCAGCAAATTTATCCCTACACGAGGGAAAATGAGCCATGATTTAAAAGACATATCCTAGTCATTGCATCTGGCTGTATCTGTGATCACTTGTACAAGCTTCAAATTGATCTTATAATTCAAACAAAATCACTGTAAAATCTCAACTGGGCTTTGGCCAAGATGATATAAAACATAAAATAAACAGCAAGGAAGAGCCTATAAGATGGAATGTTGACATGTTGATGAGCAAAAAATATAACAGAGTCCATAGTAACATCCACTGTGATACTTGGGAGGAAAACATTGAACACCAGAGGACTACAAGAAAATAAACTAAGATAACATGTCATGAGATTTTCTCACCAGTTCAGTTTTGGCCTACTTCCCAGAGACTTCCCCTCAACCATAAACAATCAACTCAACTCCAAGTCTTGATACAAACTAGATTGGCTCAAGAAAGATAATTTGAATTAACCTACATATGTGGTCAGTCATGCTTCAACTTTGCACCATTCCATATGTCTCTTATTGATTCTCATCTTTCCATATCCAGATTTAGAGCGAATGATACTAGTTAATCTTCGCCACCTTCAGTTTAAATAAAACTAGATACCCTTCAGACAAACCATACCAGTAAAGCAATAGATAATCTATTTGCAATTTAGAGCTAGACGAGGCATTGTTGACAATAAACATGATAACATGTCCTTAAAGGGTGGGTTGATGAGAGCTAATACCCGAGGATCCATGCGCATATCAAGAGGTCCATTAGCAAGTACACTGAACCCTCTTTGAGGATTGTTCACCTATAAGTTAAAATTAGCAAGCAATTGTCAACAAAGAAATAAATAAAATGTAGTTAAATGGTAGAAAATGAGAAAGTAAGAAATGGGGTGAGTTAGATAAACCTGCATGGATGACATTCCAAGGTCCATTAAGATGCCATCAACTCCAGAGCTCAAGAGCTTGCAATCATCATCAATCTCACCAACCACAGATTTTATATACTTGAAATTCTTGAAAAGCAAGTGTGGTTTCAAACTAGAACGGGTTGATTGCAAGAGAGCATCAATATGAGCACGTGCCTTGGCATGTGCAACTGGATCCACATCCATTCCTATGTAACATTCTAATTCAGGATGTCCCTTTATTATCTGTCAAATGAAATTAAAAAATATATATATTATTTTATTGTCAAACAAAATTAAAAGTTAAGAAAAAAAAAGAGGGGGGGGAGGGGGGAGCACTGACAGCAGAGGAATGACCAGCGGCGCCAAGAGTGCAGTCGATGAAAGAGCGGAGAGGTAAGGAAGAGAAAACATCAACAACTTCACCTAGCATTACAGGGACGTGACTTTCAGTCTCATGGAAAGAATGGAGCTCCTCGTATTCTTTCTCTGAGCGAGTTCTTCTCTTTTCCTTATCATTTTTTACCACAACAAGTTCCTCTACGGATTTGTTTCTCTCTTTTTTCTTCTTTTTCTTACTGGCAGTGGAAATACTTCTTTCGGCTCTAGCAGAAGCAAGAACTGGTCTGGAGAATGAGGGGGCTGTTTTGATATTGAAGCGTTGTTTGGCTGTTGATAATGGGGTTGACAGCCAGCAATACATCATTCGCTTTGCCATTTCTGCTTGCTAACCCACCTGCATCACCATCCCAACCAACCAATAGTGTTTTCGAAAGATTAGAATTAGGAGTTAGAACCCTAAAACTTTGGGACATTTTGAAATGTTCGAAGGCCTACACGGACGCCTGTAACAGGTCCATTAGGATCTGGCCCATAACTTTTTGTTTTGTGTTTTTTTAATCTAAAAAAGATTGATTGGTTTGGTTATGCTTCTTTTATTAGGGGTGGTTGTTCAGGTGGTTTAACTAGTATTTTAAAAATAAAAATTAATTTTTTTATTTTAAAATAATTTTTTAATATGCTAAAATTAAAAATAAATTTTAAAAATATATATACTATTTTAATACATTTTTAAATAAAAAACACTTTAAAAACAATTCTTATTAATAATGCAAACACCCTCCTTTGAACTAGATTGACGATGACGAGAGGATAATTTTCTAAGATCACTTGAAAAAGTCTTGATCTCAATTAATATAGAAAATACCTTGTAATAAAACAATTTTTTTTTAAGGAGAACAAGCTTATATGCCACCTCAACCAACATCTGGTGATGAATCCTTCGTCTTTTTAAAAAGACAGAAAACGGGTTAAATTTTTTATCTACTACAATACAACATAATTTTTAAACGTAAGAGAACTATAATAAATATTTGGGGTTGAGATAATAAATGTAAATTATTTACAATAAATAATAAAATTATATTTTTTAAAATTTAAATTAAATAAAAATATATATATTATTGATAACGCACTGTAAAATTATGTTTTTTTTATTATTCATAATGGTGATTTCTTGATGGATAAAAGTGGGTTTGGATCTGGTTTTGACGCATGCTGTTTTACAACATTGTTTGAAAATGAAATGTAAATAAAAAAAATTTAAAAAAAATTAAAAAAAAATTTAATATATTTTATATATTTTTGATCGGTTAATGTTAAAAATAATTTTTAAAAAATAAAAAAAAATTATTAATATATATTTCAATACAAAAAGTTATTTAATTTAATTCAATCAACACACCACATTATTAATATATATTTCAATACAAAAAGTTATTTAATTCAATCAACGCATCTGTGGTGGTGGACCGTGTTCAGTGCCTGCGTTTCAACTTTTTGACTCAACTGCTTTTACTGTTTGTTTATAAGTTAAACACCGGTGGAGACTCTATCCTCCTAATTTTTTTTTCTTTCTATAGACTTGGTCCACTCGTCTTCCAATCAAGTCTGCCCCCTACTTGTTCCACTTCTCTCCTCTTTTGGCATCTCCTTTCTTTCCGTGCTTGCCTGCCATAAACACACCTGCTGGTCTCGGGAACCATGGAATCAGATTCAATAGAAATGGACGGGCAACATTCGGTGTCGTCGCTTGAAGAACCAAAAAGGGAGGAGTCAGTAGTGGCAGAAACATCAAGTTTTATTCCAAGAACAAGGCCTAACAACTTCCTGAGTAAGCATCGAATGGTAGCTGCAATCACCCAACTTCAGAATCAAATCAATTTCATACAGGTTAGCTTTCATTTCATGTGTTTTGTGCAAGCAATATATGAGACTCCGAGCAGGTATTGCAGTAACATGTTATAGCTTTTAAATTATGTAGGAGGAGCTGGACCAGCTTGATACATTAGGGGAATCGTCAATTGTTTGCGAAGAGTAAGCAACAATTAGTAAATCGATTTTTAAATGAACCCCCTCTGCCTTCCTAATCCTCTTTTTGAGTTTTATCCTTTGGTTTTTACTTACTCTGCAGACTCCTGTCAAGTGTTGAATCGATTCCTGACCCACTACTTCCATCGTAAGAACATTGTCATTAGCATTCCTTGTTACTGCCCTCTGTGTATTATTATCCATCCATCATCAATGATAATCTTGCTGGTGTGAAATAATTGATTTATTTATCGTAGGACTCAAGGTCCGGTAAACGCTAGCTGGGATCGGTGGTTCAAAGGGAACCAGAACTCGCGAAGACGGTGGATCTAAGGAGCTTTTCTTCTTACAACATCTATCCATGTATCGCCACCACTACGCCTACCATTTCAAATATGTAGTGCCCAATAAACGCAGACAAGTATTAACGGAATGCAACCTTTTATTTTCTAGAGAAAATGTGAAGACCATTTATTCCCAAAACCATCGCTATGCAATGTAATTTAGGCTGCACGCACCCACTTTTATTGACCTTCGAAAAGAGAATAGCAGGTCAACCTTCCTGCAAGATGCATTTAACGTCCGGCAAATCGGTTACCATTTCATCGCCATCCTCGAATTCAATGACGGTGATAATTTTTTGGACGACTCTAGTTCGCTCGTTTTTCCCACGCCACTCTTTTTACTTTGATCTGACCATTCTTTCAGATATATCATTAGACGACTCCGTCAACCTATTCATAAATGAGAGGTCTCCATCTTCCTCTCCCGAAGCGCACACAGATTTCACATCCACCTCTTTATGGACCTTATTTTTTACTTGCTATTGCTATAAAATATTAACGTCAAGCATGTTCCATAGAAATCTGTCACTTCAATAATTATGGTACTCCACAGTCCAAACAAGCCAACTCAAGCCCAACCGAGTTTTGATCATACGCCGGTTCCAGGATCAGGAGGCGAAAAAGGAGCGATTAAACACCCCAGGACAAAACCCAAGTTACCAGATAGTTGCTGGATGTTACCTCATGGTGTTGGGTAACTAGAAATTGCATAAGAGAAGAAAGCGTAAAAAAGAGCTTCCTCTATAAAAAAGAAATTCCCCTATCACCCGAGGGAACTCACTTGATCTTTATCCTCTTAGTACTGAGGAGCTTACCAGTTCTGATCCACTTGAGAATACAACTCCAGCACCAGCAGATGCATAATTGACCCCTTTAGTCATATCTTCAACAGTTCCCATCTGCCCAAGATAACTTGGTACAAAGGGAAGCCCGAGGCGCAGTGCTGATCAAATAAATGACAATAGATCAAAATGAGGAAAAACTGTCCTAAGCACTCGCATAAAGGCTGGGTTGTCATCGATTCACATGCCATGTAGTATTCAGTGCATCAAATGCACGGCCTACTGCCCAGCATTTGATGAGCAGGCATGACAGCACGAATACCAGGCTTTTCACAATGAAGGGCTATCGTTTTCCTATTTAAACCAGAGAACAATGACTGCGAATGTTCATCCATAACATAATTGATACCCAGCATTCATAGGAGAAAGCTTTCAGACATTTCGCACAGCAAATCTACAACAACAAAGGTTCCATTTACTTTCCAGGTGTTGACCAACAGCGCTGTATGGTTTCATTCATCTCTAGGTACAAAAAGGTACAACATGTTTCATTGGATCTGCAATTGCCAAAATCCACCGAGTTCAGCCACCCAAGAGGGAAATGATAAAAAAAAGATCGGTCACCAAGTTCATTGCCTTTCCAGACATCAGCCAACAGTATAAAACAGGGTCAGTTCATCTCTGGGTACAAACATCACAAAGTGTCCGGGGAGTTCTAAAATTATGTACCGAACCAGTCTTTTCAAAGTCAAAATGCTGGGAGCCAAAACCAACCAAGGCCAGCCACTGGTCCTACACAATGAAAAGAAAATAAAGATGGCCAACAATCAGAAGCCAGGGTTGCAGGGAGAATATATTGTGTGGGGGTGCATACATGTCCGTGAATGATGACTCACCTCCAAAATGCAGGTCTTCCTTCCAGAATATATATCTAAAGAGTTTAGATGTGTCATGGAGACAGCTATTCAAAGCATGCGTCTTAAGCAACTTGGGATGAAGTCGTTGTAGTCAAAAGTGTTCCCTGAAACCCCTTTTCAGGATGCTGTGCGTTTGCTTTCTGGTCAGTAATCTCATCTGTAGAATATTGACACCAAAAGAAAAATAAATAAATAAATAAAAAGCAGCTGATTCAGAGTATCTTAAGGTAATGACACTGATACAATTAAGCCAGCCAGTATGAAACATAACAAGTATTTTAAACATGATAATTATTCCATCAAAAACATTGGCCAATCATGTTAAATCAAAATCACATTGGTAATTTGAAACGCAAAACCTTCTAATAAAGGCCACATAATTGGTAAACTATTTTGAACTTCATACTGTTACTATCGTTTCTATCATTATATGATAAATAGCATTACTGCTCAACCATACAAGTTGCATCAGGAAAAAAGTTTTGCTTAAATAAGAGGCGACTGTTACTCAAATAAAATAACCATTAATTTTATAGTAGTAAAGTAGCATAGTGACTCATATTACCAGCAATATCTCTATGCTCGTGGATTTCAGAATCTTGCACCCACAACTTATCACCAGGAAATATACTCAAGTCTGCAAGCGTAGCACTTTCCTGATCAATTATCATTGAACCTTTGTGAAGTATCTGGTTCTCCTTAACCACCTGCAGGTATTTACTCAGTTAAACTGATGGCACATGAGCACAGACAGACATCATATCCACAAGTTTCTAGAGCCATGGCTTAAAAGAGGTTAAGCAAAGGAAATAAAAATATTAAAGTTGGAGAGCCGAAGGATGGGACATATTTGTCTCAGAAAACTACTGATCGCAAATGAGAATCCATATACAAGTCTGGTATCACAAATTGTGAAGACATGCAAAGTTATTTGGGTATCACAATTATCCAGAATTCTTTGATAACAACCATGTCATTTTATGCCAACCTATACACTTCTTTCAACCAACATCTGACTTCTAATATTTCAAAACTTAACCAATTCCAAAAGATCTCTTCTGAGTTAAATAGTTACAGCCCATCATTTGTCAGTTATAGAAAGAATATACTTTCCTGCATACATTTATGAATTCCATGGAAGCAATAATCTAATTTTGAAAATTTTCAATCCTTCCTGCTTAAATCTCGGAGACTGATGCATGTACAGATGAGATTCAAACAGGAGGAACAGTATAAGCACATGGCATCCAAAATGCATTGATGATCAAATTCTAGATGTTCATCAAGTTATATGTTCACTGTAGCTTACCCCAAGTGATTCCCATATCATCATTTTTAACTGGTATAATGATGTGGAACCAGAAACTTTTAGATTTACTGAAGTCCCATAACTGGTCTTTCGAGATCGCTTGGAGGCGCGCCGATCTGTCTCAGGAGTAGTTGAAGAAGCTTCTAAAATTGATCTTGGAGCTTCCTTGCCACGTACAAGAGATACATTTATGTCCTCATTGAAGTAATTCAGCTTCTTCGCCAACTCACGACTTTTTCTTTCACCAATGCAATCCTCGCAAATCTAGCAGAAAAATCAACTCCATATCAGCACAAGAGACAAGGGAAGCCAAATCCCATTGACCATTTCCCCTCCTGATAAGGAGGCCATGGCTCTGAAATTGGAACCGGATGTATGACTATGCAGAAGCCTCCAAAGAATTAGAGACGAAGAATGAAGGGCTTTTACTAGCTAGTGTAGAACTGTGGTTAACACAGTTCAAACAATGAATTTGGTAGGATTTTTATTACCTCTGGAGAGGTCCTAATCAAAGGCTGTCTGATCTCTGGGTCATTGTTTGCTTCGTCCTGAGAACTTGGATGGTCTTTAAATACAAACACATCTTCCTGGGACCCACCCAAATTATTTTCTGCAACATCACTGGACTCAATTGTTGCCATTATGCCTTTCTCCTTGTTGCCGCCCCAGTCTTCACAGAAGCTGTTCCAGTCATTCTCTGTAATTATTGTTAAAGCATCTGTCTAGAACCCATAAAACAAGGGAAAGGAGATGGAAAGAAAAAAATCTGAAATTAGTGCACACTCGAACTAGCAGCGTCTTTCTATTTTATTTGTCTTTTTCTAGGTTTTTAAGCAGGATTGAAATGAAGTGTAAAGTGGCTTCCTAATACACTTTCTTAAAATACAGCAAGTTGTGCATTTCCAGCCCCATTTTAATCAATACAATTTAAGTTTTGCACATGAGCATGTTTCTTGCAATTACTGGCCTACATAAACAAATAATGAGTTATGTACTTGTAATCCTTACAGTAGAACTCTTCTGTATAAGCACACCGCGTTTGTTCACCAGGTCAGGAGGCCTTTCTAGGAGTCGTGAATGCTGAAAAGGAAGAGGGGGGAGGGGGGCAGGAGTTGAACAACAAATAAGTCTCCTTACATTTGAAGTTGAAATATAGGCTAGGAAAAAGAGTAGGCTGATGTACAAACTGATTCTAATTCCAGGAGTATAACTACCCTTTGTTCACTCCACGTGCTATAAAGTAACTTCAACCATATTGGCTCTTACAAAAGAAAAATTTTGTTTGAAAAGTGACAAGGAAATATCCAGGCGTTGCAAGTTACCCATTCACATTTCAGTGCATCAATAACAGGATCGAGAACTTCAGGTTCCACTGATGAAGAAATATTCTTTCCACTTGAATTTATGTAGTTTCTCCATTTTGTGAGCCAAGAAGAAGGCATCAAGTAATACGTGCAGTTCAAAGACAGGGGAATACTCTTTCCAGTAGCCAACTTCTCATGATTTTGGCGCTGTTTGAGCTTCATCTCCCTGCAGCATGGCACAATTCAAGAAAAGAGAGATTGGATTGATCCGTGCTATTAATAAGACATGTAAATAACCTTATAGAATCCTCAAAGCAGGCAACTTCAGAAAGTTCATCACTGCATTCAGAACACTGTGCAGAATCTGAAGGAAAAGTTGTGCATCCCAAGGGATCATCAGACTTTACAGCAACCGCATCCTTGTACAAAAAGTGCCAAAGTGTCTCAGGAACCAGCAATCGCTTGGCACCAGCTTGCTCAGGTCTTAGTTGTCCATGTCGGCACATAATTGAAGCTGTTGGTCCTGCATCAGCTTCACTTGGAGCATCAATATTTTTTCGTCTCACCCACTGTTGCAGCCTAAAATCATGAAAAAAATCAGAATTACAGGATACCTTCCAGAAACGCACCAATCCAAGCAGACTAAGTCGAGTTCAAAAGAGATGATGAAGAAATGCAGTAGTTGTTGACAATAAAAGCACGAGTTAGTTTTGTTCTTGTACAGGAGAAAAAAAAAGATGATTAAAATTAACATGCTGTTGCCAGAATCAGTTAATTTTTAAATTAAAAAAAAAGCCCTTTAGTAAGCCATGCCTAATAATCATTAACAAAAGCAGTAATAAATTAAATAGAAAAGGCAAAAAGAACATAAAGGTTCCAAGTATACCATGTCTTGGACACAAAATATGCTCCATCCAAGCACTTCCCAGCAATTACATCATTTGCAAGATCTCTCATTAATGTTCTTTGATCCCTATAGCTATCAGCAAAGACCACAGATTTGGCACCATCAATAAGGCAAGCCATGCAGCAGTCACTATTGGTCAGTGCTGGCCCTCCATCATACTGCAGTTGTCAGGCATTTAACAGAAGAGCATCAATAATGATGGCATAGCCTAGTAATAAATGATACATAGGAAAAGCTAGATGAAGCTTGAATCAGACAAACATGAACAGATAAATTGTGCTTGCATGTGTGTGTGGAGGCTAGAGAGAGAAGGAGAAGAAAATAAGTTAGTGAACTAGAAGTGCTGGGAAGCCTCTCCTTTATACTTAAAAAAAAAAAGTTATACGCAATACAAAGGGAAATAAAAAATACACATGTATGCATGCACAAATGTTGAAAACAAAAATAACTAGGGAAAGGATATGAATGCATCATGAAGTGTTTTACTATACGCAAGATAATTAGACAGAGAGATACCTTAGAAAACAAGATTCCCCAAGCTTTAGCAGACAACCGCTTCATGGACCCAACTTTAGACACTGGAACCTTTCCATGTAAGCATTGGATAGGCTTGTTGTCTATAACACTGCAGGACAATATAGAATAAATCATAGGAAACATTAAAAGGACAGTTGCAAAGTGATTGACAATTGATATGCAAACCATACAAAAGTAAATAAACAAACCGAAATATAAACAATTAAGATGATCACAGTTTGGAGGCTTAGGCGCCTGTGACAAATTAGCAAATATGAATCACAACAATCTTAGGCAATGCCTTGTCAATACTTTATCCCAGAAGCAACAATTATGCATGCATAATGTAGAACCACAAATACACACTTACCCTGGAGTGACATTGTCAGCCCACTGGCGAAGCCAGTCCGTAGAAACCCAATAAAATGGTTCTTGATGCAATCGAACAGGAGCTTCTGAGAGAACTGATCGCACCTCTTCTCTCCGTTCTGTGATATGACGCACCTCTTTTTCCTTCTTCAATTTGTACTCTTCACAAGCAGCAGCATATGATGCATTCATATCATTTATATCCTCAAAGAGTTGAGATGCAGGATGAAAGCCATTGTGTAAACCCTTGTGACCTTCTAATTGAATATTGTTGGCAATATGATCTCTTTTACCATCATTCTTTCTAGTACGCCTAAGATTATACATCAGCCTGTATGCATCAGTAGATGAAAAAATCTCTTTACAACTATGAATGTTAGATTCTAAAGATTGTGGCTGAACAGCATCCATACTTCTGCTGGTATCAGCAAGCGTTGCTCCTGCACAAGATGGTGAAACTTTGTCACTATGAACACCTTTAGCAGAACTTGAAAAGCCTTCTCCAAATGGGCGACGACCTAGGTTTGAGACATGCTCATCATCAAATTCCCACCACTGCCCTGTATTCTCATCCTTGATATGAGCAATGTAATGGCCGCTATTTACAGCAGTTCCCTTGTGAATCAACACAGCTGACAAGTCATATATCCATTCCAGCTGAGAAGGTTCAGACAGCCTACGCCCCATATCCAATTCTCCAGGGAAACCAAAAGCAGATGTGATTTTCTTCCTTGTAGTAGTCTATTGACAAAAATCAATGCACAAAATGCTTAAATACATGATCGCCTATGCCAAAGAGCTACTTTTCTTTCTTGTGATTGGTTCCCAAAATCTCGAACAATATAGCATGAAAAGAACCAATCCTAAGCAAGGGAGAAAACTATAAAGCACAGAGCCAGCCTCAGGCTAAAATATAAAAATTAAAAATTATGACCATGCAAAAAGCAATGTCATTCATGAAAAAAGGAGCTAAAGGTTCCATTAAGCAACTGAAAAATTGGATATCACAAGTTTTAAAATAGTCACTGTTTATGAGCCTATGATCAAACTCCTACTTCACACCATTGTCACAAAATCCATCAATAGTAATTTTTCTCTGAATTCACCGCGAGCCATGCATTGACCTTTTTCCATCAAGAAACCCATGCATGATATTTCAATAAAGCTACTTCAAATCTCATCACATGCAAGTAATTATCTTCACTATAAGAACAGAGCAAAAGTTCTCATTTGTCAATTGCAATGCATCATTTAAGAAAAGGCTACTGCCCAATCACGACACCACCAAGGTGAAAATTAAAGTATATAACAACCGAAATTCAGAGATGGGAATAGAGATAAATGCACTTATAGTTATAAGATTTCATAATGGTAAGACAACGAAAAATAATGCTCTCGAAAAGATATCACAAAGTACCTTTGGAAGGAACTCGTAACGCTTAAGCTGAAAATTAAGGACATCAGGTAGAGTTCGCAGCCTGATGCGGTGAGTAGCATCGACTCTGCTTTTACACAATTCACAATTGTATTGATTCTCTCCATGAAGCTGTTCCACACTAAGGTACTGATCCAAACTCTCGTCTAAGCTTTTCAAGCCTTTGACATTCATCTGCAGCTCGTAGAAGTCTTCAGTTTTGGAAGATGCTTCAGAATCTCTTCCACAATTTGAGCACCTGCATAAAGAACAAACAAAAAAAGAAACAGTAAAATCCATATCAATGACTATTAAGCATTGCGGACACTTAAAAGTGCTATAACTAAAAAATGACCACACAAACAAAAAGGCAAATCAAAAGAAGAAAATATATACAACTGACATAAACATAGAAGGATAATCATCAGAACACCAGATAAACAAACAAAAATCCAATAATAAAAATAAAACACAATCAAAATTTGGTCTGTCTTACGTTGTTACTTGTGATACACTTCCTCGAAAAAGATCTTGAACAATTGTTCTCGCCTTAGAAACTTTAGAGTGGCTCAGACAACGTTCAAGCAGTGAAAGAAGCAAGGTCAGGAACTCATGGCCATCCTGCTGAACTGCATTATCCAGCTCCAGGGTCGTTATAAATGGAGCTGGATCAATAAAAGCTAATTTACTAGCATGCAACTGTGCAAAAAGCCGGACAAGCTGATATAACACAGGCTGTTCGTTTAACACATCTGGCTCAACAGAGAAAACACCTTCTCGAAACGAGGCGTTCATGTACAGACACTGAAGTACACTATTGGCATAGCATGTTGCTCCCAGATTAGTTAGACCAGACGGAGTTTCATCAGTACTACGAAGATCATTGAATGGGTCTGAGCCAAGCGCTTGAAGAATATCAGACATTTTCTGCCATAAGCCAGATTTACGACTTCCATTGGGTGGTGGAATCAATCCACAAAAGCAGTTAGGGTTATCTTTAGTATTCACACGGCAGCCTTGACAAACTGGCTTCCATATCATGTACAGCTGGTTCACATCTCCATCGGTAACTTTACCATTTGCATGAATTTTCCTATGCAAAGAAACAATAAAAATCAAAATCAAAACAATACACATAACAGACTATCTCCATAAGTAATAAAATGTTGTACCTTAATATTTCAGAAGTGATATTAGCAATATCACCCGGTCTATTCCTTTTATTTTTACCTCGCGTAGCTGGTGGAGTCATTTTATCATTAGCCTACTCTGCTAATGAGCAACGATAATTATCACAGATTAAAAAAAACTCAATTATTTCACGAGTAAAAATAAAAATCTCATCAAATATTTAAGCAATCGAAAGTATCCAAATAATTATGTGCCCATAACACAGCATAATTATGTATCAGCGAAGATAACAAAAAATACAATTTCGCCCCCAAAAAAGGCCGTTTTCAAAGAATATTATGTGCAAGTATATGCATTTATCCAATAATAATAGTAGAAATATAGCAGAAATTCAACACACAGTTTCTGCTAGCAAGCAAAAGGCATCAGTTATAACAATGCCTTACTCCTATTTCTAACTTATTCTGGAAGATAACATATTTTTCCCGATGAACAATCAAAATGCAGGGTACGGATGGAGCTAAAAGAAAATTGGTTTTTCCATGACAAAAACAACATTTCAAGAAACAATTACTGCAAGAAAGTAAAGAGTAAGTACGAGAGGGTGGGTAAAAAAACCCTAGAAATTATCTCAACACCTCTTCAACTAAGCATCAAGAAAAATGATCAAGAGCAAGGGATAGATACGAGGACTGGTAATTAGAGAAAATAGGAACAAACTAGGACGTCAAGAACGATAATGAGTAGTCACAATTAAAGAAGATGGAAAAATAAATCAGAGTGAAATTAACAGTATTTTCTGTACCTGAAACCCAAAAGGAGAAGCTGAGAAGCTAGAGTGGAAAGAGAGAGAGACAACACACACTTTTCAATTATCACGACGACGGCGACGACGACGGCGACATCAACAAGAAGACTCGGATTTATTTTTATTTGTGTATAGCAGTGGGTTTTCTATTATTTTTATTTTTATTTTGGTTTCGGGGTGAAGAGGAAATGATTTTAGATGGAAAGCAAAGGTTACTATTTGAGAGGGGGGGGGTTTGATTTTATTTTATTTTATTTTATTTTTGGGTTTTTTCTTTTTTTAATAGCAGTGAGAGGGGTAATTGTTTAATTTACTCAGGACGAGCGAAGGTGGTGAACTGAGGGTTGCTGAGGTCATGTCAGTGGGATTCAGGGGCCTTTTGGCTCCGGTCTAGGAGTTTGTGGATCTGGCTTGTCGCTTTAGTGGCGGGAACCAATTTCTTACCCGCCAACGCTCCTTTTTTTTTCATCATCGAATTACTCTTGTATCTCAACTTTACTCTCACGGACATGCTTTAGTAGACGGAGCTTGTACATTGGTACGTGATATGTCAGGTTGAATTAATTTTTTTAAAATAAAAAAATTGGTGTTATTTATATGTTTTTTAAAAAAATATATCTATAAATTTAAAATTAGTTGTATGTCAGATGATAAAAAATATATATATTAGATTAACTTAAATCATTTTGGGTTGACATGATAAAGTTACAGAATAGTCTTGAAAAAACAATTTAGAAACCTAAATCTCGAATTAATTCAATTTTAAAAGATAAAATTGAAAATAAAACTCAGTTTTCTTATAAAAAATAAATTTAAATCAACCAACCAAACTCTCGATGCAAGTTAAGTTATGCACATCATCGTATCCAGTAAATTTTTTATTTACTAGATTATTTTTTATTTAATAGATTTATATGACAATAAAATTCATGTGATTTTTTTTAGTGAAATATTTTTTAAAAAAAAAAAACCATGATAGGTGCATGTTACTAAGATAGAAAATGGCAAATTATTGATAACACATGGTGAAATTATATTTTTTAAAAAAAAATTAAGGGATGAAAAACACATTAGACAAAAAAACAAATAGACTGAATGTTGTGGATTAATTCGTCGAACTTGCAATTCAGATCATGAAACTAACCATGTTAAATTTTTTTTCATAAATTTGTATCTAAAAAAAAGCCAAGCATCGCAAGCTTTTAGCCTAGCACATTAGGCCTTTGGAAAGGAGCAACACGATGAAGTGGGCCTTTAAGCTCAAGTTTGTCTATTTGGCTTTTTTTTTTATTTAAAAGGGATCCTTTTATTTTTAAAAAATATGAAAACAACGCGTCATCTTTCAACCAAGATTCTGGCTATAATAATAGTGGCCACAAAATCAAGGCTATGGATTTATAACCCTACAAACCTATCTTTCAACTCATTTAAAGCCAAAAACACCCAAAAAACAGTATCAGAACACATGGCATGCCAATTTAAATCTCGTTTAATATTATGATGGCGGTTGTTGCTAAAGTATTTTTTACTTGAATAAATTTTCTCATCCTTGACCTATATCTGTATTTTTAGGAAATATCAAGGATCAAAACAATCACTGTAAAACTTCTATCACCGAATAAAACTCATTAACACCATTTCCAACCATTTTGGTAATTAGGTGTAGATGATGACTTCATCTCTCTAAGCTAAAATTTAGCAGTCCTCTCTCTCTCACCTCTCGCGAAAATTAACTAAAAAATAAGGAAAATAAACTATGATATTAAAATTGAATTTATGAAGACCAAAGGGACAGATCACCTATAAACCAAAAAATATTAGGAGACTAAAATAAATTTTTTGTATGAAATTAAAAGTCACCACTCATGTTACTTGTTATTTTTTACTTTGATTATTGCCTTTCAATCCAACCCTCCCTTCAAAAATAAATGCAATTGGGTGTAAATTTGAGTTCAATTGTGCAAAAACAAAAGTTCAAGAATTATATTAAAGTTTTTTAAAAATTTAACTATTTTAATTCATAGTGATTTGTGAGAGAATGAATAGTAAACTTGCTACAATATTTTGGCCATGCGTCTTAATATTTGTTAATTAATTAATCATGATTTATTGTATATACATGCTTAATTATATAAATTTTAAAATTATAATATAATGTATCATTATAATTGTGAAGATTTATTACATTAAAAACATTATATAAGAAAAACTAAATGATATATATAATTAATACAAAACATGTAGATAGGCATGGATATCTCATAAAATCAACATCTAAGGTCATGTATGTTTTTGTGTTTTAAAAGCATTTTTGAAAAAAAAATTATTTTTTTTTCTTTGTTTTAAATTAATAATTTTTTAGTGTTTTTAGATTATTTTGATGCGATGATATCAAAAATAATTTTTTAAAAATAAAAAATATTATTTTAATATTTTTATGAATAAAAACTATATGCGTTTCCTTGGATGCACGAAAGATAAAGCAACAGTATAGTCCGTAGATGATAAAAAAGAATAGTTAAAAGCCGCTCAAAATGAAGACATTGCATTCATTATTCAGGGAAAAGACTCTGAATACGCATGCATTTAATAATGGGGCCATATAATATTGCACGGCACCATCAGATGCCACGTTCCATGCAACACGTGTCCAGGTAGGAATCTAGTGGGTGAGTAGGATTCCACGTGAGGCAAAAATACAAACATGGAGGATATGGTGGCTTAGATGAAACTTTTATATATATATATAAAAGACTTTCAAATGATGACAAAATTTGCCTTTAAATTTTTTTACCATTACATTAATTGAACTTTTCTTTTTAATTTTATCCTGTTATGTTGATATGATTTTATAGTTTTAAGTCTCATAATTTGTTTCTATTTACCTTATATGATGTATTTGTGATATAGAAATTGCTCCAACATTAAATTGATGCTTAATGTTGCAGAATTAAATATACTTTTATCAATTAAAAAAATAAAACAACAAGGATCATATTTAACAATCAAATATAACACAATCACTTTTTTTCTTTTTTTACTATTTATGGGACGTGAAAAACTACTTTTTGGTCTCTAATGTTTTTTATTTTTTACTTTTGGTCCTTGTATTTTAAGAGAGTATTTGGCAGTGTGGTCGCGGTTGCTTTTCAAATAACTTTTCGTGCGGAAATGCATGCCAATGATTTTTTTTATTTTTTAAAAATCATTTTTGACATCAGCACATCAAAACGATCTAAAACATACAAAACATATTAAATTTTAGCAAAACAAAAACAAATTTTTGAATTTTTTGGGAACAAGGTTTACCCCGCGTTCCCAAACGTATTCTAAGTCTTTCACATTGCAGTCATGAACTTCATTTCTCATATTTCGGTTCCTAGATTTTGAAAGAAGAGAGAAAATTGTTTGAAAAAGAGAGATGAGAGAGAACTTGTTCGATCGACCACTTTTTTGCCACCAAAAGATTGATTTTGGTGTTAATAAGTTTGTTTTTGGGAAATATGTTCAATGAAGATTGTATTTTCCTAAAACAAATGTCATAGAAAGTAGATTAGAATCTATAAACTAATTTTCTAATCAATCAGTTTTTTAGAGTGATTATAGATTTTTTTAGGGCTGAAATTGGGTTTGCAAAGATATTTGAGTATTTTTAGGTGAACACAAGTTGAAAATTGAGTTTTTGGTATCCCAAAACTCAGACCCTTATTTTTTAACCACTTATGGTGGTTGAAAAGTCAACGAGAAGATGACACATTATTTTTTTAAATTCATGTTATTCGTCTGTTATACAAAAACCAGGCATGTAAGCCTAACCTTCCAAGTCGGTGTGAAACTTACCTCTTTTTTTTAGATAACCTTTTCATTTTTGTTTTTGACAAAAAAAATATATTTAAATGAATTGATTAGAATAATATTTAAGAAATTATCCAACTATACAATAAATAAATAAAATCAAAGCCTTTTTATGATGGCATTATCGTTTGCTTTA
>Ga0307517_10003419_pt1 | contig 24704 bp, 14 predicted proteins | sample 23_EM_MG_FD_194515 | JGI IMG/M metagenome (GOLD analysis project Ga0307517, IMG submission 194515) | Populus trichocarpa ectomycorrhiza microbial communities from riparian zone in the Pacific Northwest, United States - 23_EM | ecosystem: Host-associated > Plants > Roots > Unclassified | place... | reverse complement strand
GCGGGCACGTTGGTGGCGTTCCTTTCGACGGCACTCGCGTTGCGTTGGCCGGTGGAGTCGATCGGCTTCCTGCTGGCGATGAGCCAGGAAGCGGCAACGGCGACGGAGCGCTATTTCGAGGTGATGGATGAAACCCCGGAGGCGGAGGCGCCCTTGGGGGCCGCGCCCCAAAGGGGCGCGGGGCTGTATCGATATGCGGCTCCGCCGCGGGGCGCGACCAGCCCCCACGGCCCCGCACCCGACAGCGATGGCATCCGTTTCTCCTCCGTCTCCTTCCGCTACCCAGACGCCCCGCCTGATTCCCCACCCACCCTCGACCGCATAGACCTGCACATCAAACCCGGCGAGTCCATGGCCCTGGTAGGCGCAACAGGCACCGGCAAAACCACCCTCACCGCCCTCGTCCCCCGCCTCCACGAGGTGACCTCCGGCCAGATCACCCTGGACGGCAAGGACATCACCGCCATGCCCCGGGAAACGCTGCGCGCCCTCGTCGCCGTGGCCTTCGAGGAACCGACGTTGTTCTCGGCCAGCGTCGGGGAGAACGTACTCATGGGAGCCGAAGAGGGCGCGGGACAACCGGAGTTGGAGCGCGCACTGGCAGTCGCACAGGCCGACTTCACGCACGCGTTGCCCCAGGGCACAGACACCCAGGTGGGCGAACAGGGCCTGAGCCTCTCCGGCGGCCAACGCCAACGCCTCGCCCTGGCAAGGGCAGTGGTGGGCAAACCCCGCTTCCTGGTCCTCGACGACCCGCTCTCCGCACTGGACGTCCACACGGAGGCGGCCGTTGAGGCAGCCCTCCGCCAAGTCCTCGCCGACACAACCGCGTTGATCGTGGCCCACCGCCCGTCCACGGTACTGCTCGCCGACCGCGTGGCCCTGCTGTCCGACGGCCGCATCACGGCGGTAGGCACGCACCAGGAACTCCTCCGGACGAACGCGGAGTACGCGCACCTCATGTCGGGCGCCGAGCACCAGGGGGACGAACGATGACCGCGACGACCACCTCCACCCCCACCACCGGCGACGACGACCACGAGCCCGAATCCCCGCACCCGCACCCGCACCCGCACAAGCCCGCCGCAGGCGACCCGTTCGACCACGACACCCTGCCCACTCCCCCGGGCGCGACCGCCACCCTCCTGCGTTCCCTGCTCGCGCCGATGAAGGCACGGGTCACCGTCACGACCCTCCTCCTGCTGCTCCAACAGGCGGCCGTACAGGTGGGCCCGCTCCTCGTGGCGTACGCCATCGACCGCGCGGTACCGGCGTTCCGGAAGGACGACCACGGCCCGCTGATCGCCGTAGGAGCGGGCTACCTGCTCTGTGCGCTGCTCTCCGGCGGACTCCAGTACGCCTTCATCGGCGCCTCCGCCCGCGTCAACCAGGACGTACTGCTCGATCTGCGCGGCCGTATCTTCCGGCACGCGCAGGCGCTCAGCATCGACTTCCACGAGCGGTACACGTCCGGCCGGCTCATCTCCCGTTCCACCACGGACATCGAGGCCCTGCGCGAACTGCTCAGCGAGGGACTCCAGGAGCTGATCACGGTCGTCCTGTCGTTCGTGTACATCTCGGCGATGCTGCTCTGGCTGGACCTGGGTCTCGGCGCGGTCGCGGTGGCGTCCTTCGTGCCGTTGTACCTGCTGGTACGGGTCTACCAGCGGCGCGCGGTACGGGTGTACGCGGTCCGTTCCACGGCGATCGCGCGCGTGATCGTGAAGTTCGTCGAGACGATGAACGGCATCCGCCCGGTCCGCGCGTTCCGCCGCGAGGACGTGAACGACGCCGACTTCCGGGTCCTCAACCAACAGCACGAACGCTCCAACGGAGACGCCCTGTTGGAGATGGCCCGCTATGTCACCGGCTCCCGCCTGGTCGCCAACACGGCCGTCGCGGTGATCGTGCTCTGGGGCGCGACCCGAGTCGCGGACGGCACCCTGGAGTTGGGCGTGCTGGCAGCCGCGGTCCTGTACCTACGGCGGCTCTACGACCCCATCGACCGGCTCGGCATGTTCCTCAACTCGTACCAGTCGGCCGCGGCTTCCCTGGAGAAGATCGCGGGCCTGCTGGCCCAGACCCCGTCGGTCCCCGAACCCTCAACACCCGTCCAACTCCCGGAACTTGAGACAGACCAACCCGGCCGCGAAGTCGTCTTCGACGGCGTCCGCTTCGCCTACCGCACCGGCGGCGAGGTGCTGCCCGTCTTCGACCTCACCCTCCCGGCCGGCCAGACGGTCGCCGTCGTCGGCTCGACGGGCGCGGGCAAGTCCACCTTGGCCAAGCTCCTCGCCCGCTTCTACGACCCCTCGGACGGGCGGGTGCTGCTCGACGGCGTCGACCTGCGCGAACTGTCCGCGCCCGAACTGCGGCGCGGGGTGGTGATGGTGACGCAGGAGGCGTTCCTGTTCTCCGGCACGGTCGCCGAGAACATCGCGATCGGCCGCCCGGACGCACCACGCGAGGAGATCGAGCGGGCCGCGAAGGCGATCGGCGCGCACGACTTCATCAGCGCACTGCCCGACGGCTACGACACGGACGTACGCAAGCGGGGTGGCCGTATCTCGGCCGGTCAGCGCCAACTCGTCGCGTTCGCGCGGGCGTTGCTCGCCGACCCGGCCGTGCTCATCCTCGACGAGGCGACCAGCTCCCTCGACGTCCCGGGCGAACAGGCCGTACAGCGCGCCATGTCGACGGTCCTGCGCGGCCGTACGGCGGTCGTGATCGCGCACCGGCTGTCCACGGTCGAGATCGCGCACCGGGTGCTGGTCATGGAACACGGGCGGGTCGTCGAGGACGGCACCCCGGCCGAACTGATCGCGGGGACGGGGCGGTTCGCGGATCTGCACCGGGCGTGGCGGGACAGCTTGGCGTAAGCACGCTCCGCGAGTTGGGCAGTTTTTCGGCTGCCGGCCGGTGGGGGCCGGTCGCGCAGTTCCCCGCGCCCCTTTGGGGCACGCTGACGCGTACCGGCGCTTCCGCGCCAGGCCGCACACCCCTACCCGAAAACCCACGGCGGGCCGGCGTCTTCAGGGGCGCGGGGAAGTGCGCGACCAGCCACGACGCACCGCAAGCCGCCAACGCACCTCACCCCCCACCCCTCCCCACTTGCTAACCGGAACCCCGTTCCGTATCGTTTCCGGAACGGGGTTCCATTTATGCATCCTGGAGGACACAGCCATGCAATACCGCACCCTCGGCCGCACCGGCGTACAGGTCAGCGCCCTCGCGCTCGGCGCCATGAACTTCGGCAGGATCGGGCGGACGACGCAGGAGGAGGTCACCGCCATCGTCGACGCCGCTCTCGCGGGCGGGGTCAATCTCATCGACACCGCGGACGCGTACAGCGGCGGCGAGTCCGAGGAACTGCTCGGCAAGGCCATCGCCGGCCGCCGTGACGACATCGTGCTGGCCACGAAGGCGAGCCTGCCGATGGGCGAGGAGCGCAACCACCAGGGTGCCTCGCGCCGCTGGCTGGTCACCGAGCTGGACAACAGCCTGCGCAGGCTCGGCGTCGACCATGTCGACCTGTACCAGATCCACCGCTGGGACCCGCGCACCAGCGACGAGGAGACCCTCTCCGCGCTGACCGATCTCCAACGCGCGGGAAAGATCCGCTACTTCGGCTCCTCGACCTACCCCGCACACCGCATCGTCCAGGCGCAGTGGGCCGCCCGGGAGAACCACCTGGGCCGTTTCGTCACCGAGCAGCCCAGCTACTCGATCCTCCAGCGCGGCATCGAGACCCACGTCCTGCCGGTGACCGAGGAGTACGGCCTCGGCGTCCTGGCCTGGAGCCCGCTCGCCTCGGGCTGGCTCTCCGGCGCGATCCGCGAGGGCCGGGAGGTCACCACCAGCCGCTCCGCGTTCATGCCCCAGCGCTTCGACACCGCCGTCCCCGCCAACCGCGCCAAGCTCGACGCCGTCGAACAGCTGGCCAAGGTCGCCGACGAGGCCGGCCTCACGATGATCCAGCTCGCGCTCGGCTTCGTCACCGCGCACCCCGCCGTGACCAGCGCGCTGATCGGCCCGCGAACCCTGGACCACCTGCACACCCAGCTCGCCGCCACCGACACCGCGCTCTCCGCCGACGTACTCGACGCGATCGACACGATCGTCGCCCCCGGCACCGACCTCGCCGCCCACGAGAAGAACGACACCCCGCCGGCACTCCTCGACCCGACCCTGCGCCGCCGCTGAGGCCCACCGGACAACAACCGGAACGGAAGCACAGCCATGTCCGACTCGCACCCCGCGATCGTGTCCGTGAAGCCGGTGATCCTGCCCGCTCCGGGCCGCGGCGAGGACCTCCAGGTCCGCGTCTCCGCACCCGTGACCGGCGGTGATCTGCCGGTCGTCGTCTTCTCGCACGGCCTCGGCTGGTCGATGGACGGCTACGCCCCGCCGGCGGACCACTGGGCCGCGCACGGCTTCGTGGTCGTCCAGCCCACCCACCTCGACTCAAGAACGCTCGGCATCCCGCACGAGGACCCCCGGTTCCCGGAGGTCTGGCGCATCCGCATCGAGGACCTCAAGCGCGTACTGGACGAACTCGCCGTCCTGGAAGCCTCCGTGCCGGGTCTCACGGGACGCCTCGACCGCCACCGCATCGCCGTGGCCGGCCACTCCTGGGGAGCCAAACAGCAAGCACACTGCTGGGCGCCCGCGTCCTCGACCCCGACGGCGCACCCGGCGAGGACCTGTCCGACCCCCGCGTCAAGGCGGGCGTACTCCTCGCCCTGACCGGCCTGGGCGACGACCTGACCCCGTTCGCCGCCGAGCAACTCCCCTTCATGAGGCCGTCGTTCACCACGATGACCCCACCGGCACTGATCGTCGCCGGTGACCACGACCAGTCCCAGCTCTCCACCCGCGGCCCGGACTGGTTCACCGACCCGTACACCTACAGCCCCGGCAACAAGACCCTGCTCACCCTCTTCGGCGCGGAGCACTCACTAGGCGGCATCCCCGGATACGAGGTAGCCGAGACGACGGACGAAAACCCGGCCCGCGTCGCCCTGCTCCAGCACCTCACCACGGCTTTCCTGCACAGCGCCCTGTACCCCGAAGACACCGGGAACACCGACTGGCAGACGGCGACCGCCGCGCTGGAGCAAGACCCCGACCCGCTGGGGAAGTTGCAGAGCAAGTAGCGGGGCTCAGGCAAACCACACCTCCCCGATGCTCGCCTCGCCCTCCTCGTCGCGCTCGACGACGAACGTCGACTCGACGCGCTCCTCGTCCACGTAGACGGACAGCGCGCCACCGGTCAGCACGTGCAGCAGACCGTCGTAGTCGGTGAAGTCCTCGTCATCGTCGACCAGTTGACCTGGGTCGCCGCCCGCAGCCGTCAGCGTGGCCCGGAGGTCCCCGGCGACCTCCAGTTCGTCGAAGCCCTCGACCACCAAGTCCGGAGCCCCCGGCACCGCAACCAGAATCTTCAAGTAGGCCGCCCCGAAGTCCCGTTCACAGACAGCGACGATCCGGGCGTCGGGATGCCTCTTCTTCTGGGCCCGGAACTCGTCCTCCAGCGCACTGGACAACACCCCGTCCACGACGAGCGCGGGGTCCGTCACCTTCACCGTGGACCCCCACGCAGCAGCCCGTACGACATCCAACTCACCCCGATCCGCGGGACTTTCGGGATGCCCCAACCGAGACGGATCCTCCTCGCGACGAATCCCCGCGACGGACGACAGCGACAGCACGGCCGCCCTCGCCGCCTCCGGGTCATGCGCCACGACGGACGGTCGCTCCTCGGGTCGTAGCGGAGGCGCGAAGGGCGGCTGGACCACAACCAGATGGGCGTGTCCGCTGTGACGAGGGTCCACCCGGGTTTCGGGAGATACGGGACTCATGCGGCCGAGCGTATGCCGCGAGCCCGCGCCAACCTGTGAACACCCTGTGGAGAAGGCGAGTTGACCCGGTCACCGAAGCGCGGATCGGCTTCGTCATGTACATGGGCGTGTCTAGCGTGTGGTCCGTTCGTCGGCGCCACATCGACCACGGGGGCCCCTGGTGCCGCGAACACCCCATGCCTACGGGCCCCCACGGGGACTTCACGTGCAAACACCCATACGCAACCGGCGGTTGCGCGCACTGCGGCGGTCGGTCGTCGCGCTCGCGTGCGCCTCGGTCATGGCGCTCACCGGGCTTCCGGGCAGCACGGCGGCGGATGCCGCGCCGAGGCCGCTGGACCCGGGCAAGCGCTGTGACGAGTTGTACGGCCTGCCGAGCAACACCCGCCCGACCACGGGGCTGCCGCAGTTCGACGCGTCGCGCGCCACCGCCCAGTGGGACGACTACTCGTACGTCAATCCGGCCAAGGAGTGGGACGGGCTCGGGGCGCCGTCCGCCGCGAAGCAGACCGCGCTGTCCGAGCTGACCAAGGCTCCGGCGACGCAGCCCGACCGGGTCTGGTGGAGGTGGCTCCAGCAGAAGGACAAGTACCCGAATTTCATTGACTATCGGGACTCCGTGTTCCTCCCGAACTCCGGGAACGACCCGCGCGGCAAGGCCTTCGAGCAGAAGGTGATCAAGGATCACGGGCTGGTCGGGCCGGAGTGGATCTGCCAGAAGGAGGTCGAGTTCAAGGACCCCGACACCGGCAAGACCTACCGGCGCAAGCTCGACGCGTACAACACGCGCACGAAGCAGATCCTGGAGATCAAGTCCAACGGCAGCCCGGACCGCACGCAGGTGCCCAAGGACCTGGCGTGGGCCAAGGACCCGGCCTGGAAGGACAGCAAGGTCAAGTACGTCTTCGCCGAGCCGCAGAAGGCGGATGCGAAGAAGTTCCTGGGGAACATGCGGCAGTTGGCCGGTGACCGGGTCACCGAGTACAACTACCGTTCCGACCGGGTGGAGTTGGCGCCCAAGGCCGGCGGACAGCGCGCTACCAGCGGGCTGATGCAGCCGCCCGGCCAGTCCGGTTCCACGCGCGGCGGGCTCACCGATCTGATCCGGGAGTCGCGGCCCACGCCGAAGACCATGGCGGACTTCCTGAACGCCAAGAACGCCGCCAACCCGGGTGGTCTGCCGCGCGGTCCGGGCGGTGTCGACTTCTCGACGCTGGACCTGAAGTACGTCGGCAAGCCGGTCAAGGGCAAGGGTGTCGACTTCGCGTTCGACGCCAAGGAGGACCCCACCGAGCAGTCCGGCTGGGGCGGCAAGGCCAACTCCCAGCTGATCTCGGACGCGTTCTTCACCTGGCTCGCGCTGACCCCGGACAAGTTCTGGGTCAACCTCAACCCGGACGAGCCGGACCGCATCATGGACGCCAAGTTCGGCAGGACGGACGCGGGTCGGGTGCTGCTGGAGGCCGATCTCCAGATGAAGCACGACTTCTACAAGGCCATGGACCCCGCGACCGACCTCGGCAAGCGCTACTGGGCGGCTCTCCCCAAGGAGAACGGCAAGCCGTGCATGCCCGGGCTGCGCAACTGGATCGAGCCGAAGACCGCGCAGGTCCGTGAGCAGGACGGCGGCATCTACATCCTCGACACCCCGCTGCGCCTGAAGTCGACCGCGCAGACCACGGTCACCCAGGGTCCCGGCGAGCCGATCTGCACCCCGGACGAGGCCACGACCAAGGCGGCCCAGCGGGTCATCGACTCGATGATCGTGCCCGCGGTGGAGAAGACCATCAACACCGCGCCCCAGTACGCCGATCTGCGCCGCGTCTACACCGCGCGCGTCGCCGCCGAGTACATCCGCCAGCAGGACGCCAAGTCGCCCACCGACTACCACGCCATCATCAACAGTGGCGACGCCACGCGCTGGCCGCTGCGCGCGCCCAACCAGAACTGGACCCGCGAGGCGCTGTTCCAGAAGTACCGGAACATCTACACGCACGGCGAGTTCACCTACGACGTCCCCGACGCGAACGGCACCGTACAGGTCTACATCGTGGGCGGCGTCGACCTCTCCAAGCAGCCCAAGCAGAACGTCGGCAAGGTCCAATTCACCGCCCAGCACCGCTACTTGCCCCGGCAGACGCGGACCAGCGTGAAGACCCTCACCGACAACACCGACACGACGGGGCAGTTGCTCCTCGGCGCGAACACGGCCGCCGACGACACCGGCACGTCCACACCCACCCCGACCCCGACACCCACCCCGACCCACACCGGGAAGCCGACGCCCACCCCGACCCACAGTGGCGGAGGCGGCGGGAGCACCCCGGCACCGGCACCCACGACACCCGCACCGAACGACCCCGGCGGCGACCTCGCCCACACCGGCAACGACGCCCCGATCGGCCTGATCTCGGGCATCGCCGGCGTCCTCGCCGTGGTGGGCGGAGTGCTCGTGTGGTGGATGCGCCGCCGTAGGGCCGCCCAGGGGTAACTCCCGGCGGACGAGCGGACGAACACCTGTTGGGGCCGGTACGCGCATCCCGCGTGCCGGCCCCTTGGCATGCGGCGGCCGATATTCGATGGGCAACCGCGCTCACGCTCGGTAATCTTCGTTGCCTCCAACCACCCCCGGATCGCTCACGGCTGCGCGCTCCCGGCAGCCCGAGCAAGGAGGCACATGATCGACGCGTACGAGGATCCCGGGACACCCGACTGTCGGGGCGGCTGGCGGTTCCTGTGGTGGCTGGTGCGGCGGCAGCCGGGGCGGGCGGTGTCCGGGGCGCTGCTGTCGAGTGTGTGGATGGTGCTGATGGCGGCGGCGCCGTATCTGATGTCCCGGGCCGTCGACGACGGGCTGGTGCCGGGGAACATGGGCGCGCTGGCCTGGTGGACCGGGGTGCTGTTCGTGGTCGGCGCGGTCAACTCCTGGCTGAGCATCATGCGGCACCGCACGATGACCCGGGTCCGGATCGACGCCAACTTCCGCACGGTCAAGCTGATCGTCGGCCAGACGGTCCGGCTCGGCGCCGTGCTCTCCCGCCGCGCGCAGGCCGGTGAGGTGATCACCACCGGCGTCGGCGACGTGTGGACGATCGCCCAGTCCCTCACCGTCGTCGGCCCCGGCTTCGGCGCCCTCGTCGTCTACGGCGTGGTCGCGGGCGTGCTGCTGTCGATCTCGGCGCCGCTGGCCGCCGTAGTCCTCCTTGGTGTGCCGGTGATCGCGTTGCTCGCGGGGCCGTTGACGCTGCGGCTGCAGAGCGTGGAGACGGAATACCGGGAGCGGCAGAGCGTGCTGACCGCGCGCATCGGTGACCTCGCGGGCGGCCTGCGGGTCCTCAACGGCCTTGGCGGCAAAGGGCTGTTCGCGGACGCGTTCCGCGGTGACTCGCAGCGGCTGCGCGTGCAGGGCTACCGGGTGGGCGCGGTGGCGAGCTGGGTGCAGGCGATCGGGGTCGGGCTGCCGACGCTGTTCCTCGCCGTGGTGACCTGGCTCGCGGCCCGGCTGGCGGCCCAAGGGCAGCTCAGCATCGGCGAGTTGGTCGCCGTGTACGGCTATGTCGCGGTGCTGATCGGCCCGGTGGCCTTCTTCGTGCAGATGGTCTACGAGTTGAGCCGGGGCGTGGTGGCCGCGCGCAGGGTCGTAGAGCTGCTGCGGCTCGAACCTGTGCGGGACAAGGGGGAGTTGGCCGCTCCCGCCGAACCGGCCGTCCTGCACGATCCCGACTCCGGGGTGCGGGTGCTGCCGGGGCGGCTGACCGCGCTGGTCGGGGCGCGGCCCGGCGACACTTTGGCCGTGGTGGACCGGCTCGGGCGGTACGCGCCGTCCGTGGCGACCTGGGGCGGGGTGCGGCTCGACGGGATTCCGCTGGAGCAGGTGCGGGCGCGGATCCTGGTCGCCGACAACGAGGCCGACCTGTTCGCCGGACCGCTGACGGAGGTCGTGTCGGGGCGCCACGAGCGGTCGGCGGAGGCGGTGGCGAAGGCCGTGCGCGCGTCCGCCGCCGACGACATCGTGCAGGGGCTGCCGGAGGGTCTCGACTCGGCGGTGGCCGCGCAGGGACGCAGTCTCTCCGGGGGACAGCGTCAACGGGTGCGGCTGGTAAGGGCGTTGCTCGCCGAGCCCGAGGTGCTGCTCGCGGTGGAGCCGACCTCGGCGCTCGACGCGCACACGGAGGCGGCGGTCGCGCGACGGCTGCACGCGGAGCGCACGGGCCGTACGACGGTGGTGACCACGACGTCCCCGCTGGTCCTGGACCACGCGGACACCGTGCACTACCTGGTCGACGGCAAGGTCGCGGCCAGCGGCACACACCGCGGGCTACTGGACTACGAGCCCGGCTACCGCGCGCTGGTGGCCCGGGACACGGAAGAGGAAGAGGTCGTACGGTGACGCAGTCCTCGTTGGCGAAGGGGACGCGGTCCTCACTGGCCAAGGGCCAACTGCCCGTCGCGGAACGGGCGGACGTACGGCGGGCCGCGCTCCGGCTCGTACAGGCGGACCGGCGGGCGTTCGCCGTCGTGCTCGTCGTGAACGCGCTGGCCGCCGGGGCCGGGCTCGCCGGGCCGTGGCTGCTCGGGCGGATCGTGGACGAGGTGCGGGCCGGGGCCGGGGTGAGCACGGTGGACCGGCTGGCGCTGGTCATCGTGGCGTGCGCGCTGGCCCAGTTGCTGCTGGCGCGCTGGGCGCGGTACGTGGGGCACCGGTTCGGTGAGCGCACGCTGGCGCGGGTGCGGGAGGACTTCGTCGACCGGGCGCTGGCGCTGCCCGCGTCGGTGGTGGAGCGGGCCGGGACGGGTGACCTGACCGCGCGCGGCACGGCGGACGTGGCGATCGTGGGCACGACCCTGCGCGATGTCGGCCCCGAACTGCTGGTCTGCTCGGTGCAGGCGCTGTTCGTGATGGGCGCGGTGTTCGCGCTCGACCCGCTGCTCGGCCTGTTCGGGGTGCTGGGTCTCACGCCGATCTGGTTCGCGCTGCGCTGGTATCTGCGCCGGGCCCGGGACGGTTATCTCGCGGAGGGCGCGGCCAATTCGGAGGTCGCCGAGAGCCTCACGGCGACCGTGGCCGGGGCGCGCACGGTGGAGGCGTTCCGGCTCCAGGAGCGACGGGTGACCGCGAGCCGGGACACCTTGCGAACGGCGTTGCGGAGCCGCCTGTACACGCTGTTCCTGCGGACGGTGTTCTTCCCTGCGGTCGAGGTGTCGTACACGATCCCGGTGGCGGGCGTGCTGTTCGTCGGCGGCTGGCTGCACGGGCGCGGGGAGGTGGGCCTGGGCGCGGTGGTCGCGGCGGCGCTGTATCTACGGCAGTTCACCGACCCGCTGGACCAGATCCTGATGCGGATCGAGCAACTCCAGAGCAGCGGCGCCTCGTTCGCCCGCGTGGAGGGGCTCGCCCAGGCACCCCGCGCGGACGGCGACGACGACGGCCCGGCCCCGGCGGACGACCGCATCGACGTGACCGGCGTGCGGTACGCCTACGAGCGCGGCGGCGAGGTGCTGCACGGCGTCGACCTGACCGTACGGCCGGGTGAACGCCTCGCGGTGGTCGGCCCGTCCGGCGCCGGCAAGACCACGCTGAGCCGACTCCTGGCGGGCGTCGACGCGCCGACCGAGGGCACGGTGACGGTGGGCGGGGTCCCGGTCTCGGGACTCTCACCGGAGACGCTGCGCCGCCAGGTGGTACTGGTCACCCAGGAGCACCACGTGTTCCTGGGCTCGGTCCGCGACAATCTCCTCATCGCCGAACCGACAGCCACGGACGAGGAGTTGTGGGCGGCGCTGGCGGCGGTAGGCGCCGAGGAGTGGGTCCGGGACCTCCCGGACGGGCTCAACACCCGCCTGGGCCCCCGCGGTTCGACCACGGACGGCTCACAGGCCCAGCAACTCGCCCTGGCCCGCGTGGTGTTGGCCGACCCGCACACCCTGATCCTGGACGAGGCGACGGCCCTCCTCGACCCGGCCACCGCCCGTCACACGGAGCGCGCCCTGGCCGCCGTACTGGAGGGCCGCACCGTCATCGCCATCGCCCACCGCCTGCACACCGCGCACGACGCGGACCGGGTCGCGGTGATGGAACACGGCCTGCTGACCGAGCTGGGGGCGCATGAGGAGTTGGTGGCGGCGGGGGGCGCCTATGCGGCGCTGTGGAACTCGTGGCACGGGGACGGGCGGGGGTCGGGTGGCTGACGCCGGGTGGTTTCCGCCCCCTCCGCCCCTTCCCGTCCCGCCCCTGGGAGCTCCGCCCCCGGACCCCCGGTCGGCCTGAACGGCCTCGTCCTCGAACACCGGACGGGCTGAAAGATCGGACCCCGTCTGGCAGTTGGGGCGCCGGCACCCGGCCACCCTCGTGGCGCCAGGATGATCACACCTGCGAACATGTTCCCGTCATCCACGCCGAGTCGCGCCCCGCGTGGCCATGTGCCCGCGCGAAGGAGAACAGCACCCCATGTCGCAGCCGCCAGTGCCGCCTCCCTCGCAAGGCCGGCCTCCGCAGCCGCCCCCGTACCCCCAGCAGGCCGGGCCGTATCAGCCCCCTCAGTCCTACGGCCCCTACCAACCCCCTCAGCAGCCGCAGCCGGGCCCTCTGCCACACGCTCAGAATCCTTATGCCCAGCCCCAGTTCCCGCCCCCGCCTCAGCAACCGCCCACCCGCGGACGGCACCTGCCGCTCGTGCTGTGCGCAGTGGCCGCCGTCCTGGCTCTCCTCGCCACCGGCACGGTCCTCATGCTCCGCGACGACGACTCCACCTCCTCGGACGGCAGGGCAAGCGCCACCTCCCCGACCCCCACGCCCACCCCGACCACCATCAACGGCCGGGAGTTCCTGAACGTGGACCCGCCCAAGCCGAAGAGCTCCAGCGACTACATCCAGACTCCCGGAGCCTGGCTCACCTCCCGCGCCTACGCCACCGGCGCGGAGCAGGCCGTCACCGGCTACGACCTGACCACCGGCAAGCGCGCCTGGACCGTCCCGCTCTCCGGCGGGCTCTGCGGGGCCTCCCGCAACGTGACCTCCGCCGGTCTCGTCGCCGTCGTGTTCCAGACCGAGGACACCGTCAAGGGTCGCTGCACGCGGTTCGCGGTGATCGACGTGAACAAGGGCGTCAAGGTGTGGGAGAAGCCGATCACCGACCAGAGCGTCAGCCTCGGGCTCGGGCTGAACGTCGCGATCAGCGACACCGTCGCGGCGGCCGGTTGGCCCGACGGGTCCGCCGCCTACGACACCTCCACCGGCGCCCCCGCGTGGACCGCCCCGGCCGACGGCTGTACTCAGGAGGAGCACCTCGGCGGTGCGGAACTCCTCACCCTGTCCTACTGCAAGACCTCCGCCGGCATGAAGTTCCGCATCGGCGAGCGCGATCCGGGCACCGGCAAAGCAACGTGGCGGTACGAGGTGCCGAAGGCCAAGGGCGCCTGGCTGGTGTCCAGTGAGCCGCTCGTGCTCGGCCTGCTCCAGAACGACGACGGCCTGGACGCCGACCAGTTGGTCACCGTCTCCGACGAGGGCAAGGTGCGATCCACCATCCCCCTCGGCGACGACTACGTCGCGGGGTGCGGTGAGACCGGCGGCTGCGGCGCCACGATCGTGAGCGGCGACACCGCCTACCTCGGCAGCGACCCCCACAACTACTCCGCGGGCAACCGGATCACCGCTTTCGACCTGACCACCGGCAAGGCCATCCGCAGCTTCCCGGCCCCGGACGACTCGACCCTCGTTCCGGTGCGCGCCGAAGGCAAGGCCCTCATCGCCGCGCAGGAGGCCGAACCCACCACCCCCGCCCGGGTCCTGCGCCTGGACCCCGCCACCGGCAAGAGCACCACGTTGATGGAGATGCCCAACGAGCTGTCGCTCAACAGCACGCTGCACTCGTTGATCAGCACCGATGTCAAGGTGCCCATGCTGTACGACGACGGGCGGTTCTTCCTGCACACGGGCAGCGGCTACCTCATGAGCGAGACAAGCCCCGATCCGATGACGCTCGCTTTCACGACCCGGTAGGCATCCGTCGGGCAGTTCACGGATGAAGGCGCCGGACGACAGCCCGCCCGCTCACGGTCGAAGAAGCGTCAAGTGACGCTCCGGATAACGGACTTGAACATCCGGACAACGAACGAATTCCGGCCAACTTCCTGACGCGCTCCTGACAGAAAGCGCGAGCTGCTGCCACTCTTCCCACTGGCGCTTCACAGCAACCCCACAGCTTCACTCCTGTGATCCCTGTGATCTCCCCTGGTCGCGCGATCCGCGACCGTCCTGAAGGAGTCAGTGTTGAGAAGCAATTCCTCGCGCAGACGCACCTCCCACATAGTCGCCGTAGCCGGCGTCACCGCTCTGCTCGCCGCAGCCGTCCAGGCCGGCGCGACCTCCTCCGCCGCTCCGGCCAACCCCCTTGCGAGCAAGGGGAATCCGGCGCACACGGCCCTCTCGCTCTCCCCCTCGCAGCGCGCCGAGCTGCTCCGCGACGCCTCGTCGGCGCGGACCTCGACGGCCAAGGACATCGGCCTCGGCGCCAAGGAGGCGCTCGTCGTCCGTGACGTCATCAAGGACGCCGACGGCACGGTCCACACCCGCTACGAGCGCACCTACGGCGGACTCCCGGTCCTCGGCGGCGACTTGGTGGTCGACACCGCCAAGTCCGGTACCACCGAGCGCGTCATCAAGGCGACCAACGCGGCCATCGCGGTCGCCGACCTCACCCCGAGCGTCACGACCGGCGCCGCCGAGAAGCAGGCCGTCTCCCGCGCCAAGGCCCTCGGCTCCACCAAGTCGGCCGCCGACTCGGCCCGCAAGGTGATCTGGGCCGCGAGCGGCAAGCCGGTCCTCGCCTACGAGACGGTCGTCGGCGGCCTCCAGGACGACGGCACCCCGAACCAGCTGCACGTCATCACCGACGCGGCCACCGGCAAGAAGCTCTACGAGTACCAGGGCATCGAGAACGCCACCGGTGTGGGCAACACCCAGTACAGCGGCCAGGTTTCGCTGACGACGACCCAGTCGGGCGCCAACTACAACCTGACCGACGGCGACCGCGGCGGCCACAAGACGTACAACCTGAACCACGGGACGTCCGGCACCGGCACGCTGTTCTCGCAGACCAGCAACACCTGGGGCAACAGCACCACGTCGAACGCGGCGACGGCCGGCGCGGACGCGCACTACGGCGCGGCGGAGACCTGGGACTTCTACAAGAACACCTTCGGCCGCAGCGGCATCAAGAACAACGGCGTCGGCGCCTACTCCCGTGTCCACTACGGGAATTCGTACGTCAACGCGTTCTGGGACGACGGCTGCTTCTGCATGACGTACGGCGACGGTTCCGGCAACGCGGACCCGCTGACGGCCATCGACGTGGCCGGCCACGAGATGAGTCACGGCGTCACCTCCAACACCGCCGGGCTCAACTACTCCGGTGAATCAGGCGGGTTGAACGAGGCGACCTCCGACATCTTCGGCACCGGTGTCGAGTTCTACGCCAACAACTCGACCGACGTGGGCGACTACCTCATCGGCGAGAAGATCGACATCAACGGCGACGGCACACCGCTGCGTTACATGGACAAGCCGAGCAAGGACGGCGGCTCCGCCGACAGTTGGTACTCGGGGGTCGGCAACCTCGACGTGCACTACTCGTCGGGCATCGCCAACCACTTCTTCTACCTGCTGAGCGAGGGCAGCGGCGCCAAGGTCATCAACGGCGTCAGCTACAACTCGCCCACCTCGGACGGACTTCCGGTCACCGGCATCGGCCGGGACAAGGCGCTGCAGATCTGGTACCGCGCGCTCACCACGAAGTTCACGTCCACCACCAACTACGCGGCGGCCCGCACCGGGACGCTCGCGGCGGCCGGTGAGCTGTACGGCACGACGGGCGCCGAGTACAAGGCGGTGCAGGACGCGTGGGCGGCCGTCGCGGTCGGTGCGCGCTCCGGTGGCGGCGGCGGTGGCGGCACGTCGTTCGAGAACACGGCCGACGTGTCGATTCCGGACAACGGGGCGGCAGTTACCTCCTCGGTGACCGTGTCCGGGCGGACGGGCAACGCGCCCACGAACCTCGCGGTCGCGGTCGACATCGTGCACACCTGGCGCGGTGACCTGGTGATCGACCTGGTGGCTCCGGACGGGTCGACGTACCGCCTGAAGAACTCCAGCTCGTCCGACTCGGCGGACAACGTGCAGGCGACCTACACGGTCAACGCGTCCTCCGAAGTCGCCAATGGCGTCTGGAAGTTGAAGGTCCAGGACGTGGCGGCACAGGACACCGGCTACATCAACAGCTGGAAGCTTACGTTCCCGTAAAAACCAGCCGTCCACTTCCGGCCGCACGAACTGGGCGCCGCCTCGGGGTTTCAACTCCGGGGCGGCGCTCTGTTGTGGACGTTTACATGGCCGCAATGTTTCCCGGACAGTCGATTTCCGGCCAACATCACTTGAGGGTCCTGACATGTACGCGCCCCTGATGCCACTCTTCCCTCACGCCGCTTCAGCACAGCCAATTCACAATCGCTCCGGTCGGTAACCCCACACCGTCCGGACTCCCCCACAGAGGAGCTCGCGTGACCCCCCTCTACGCGCGTCACAAGCGCACCACCCTGGCCATCGCCACCGCGGTAGCCGCAGGCGCCCTGCTCGCCACCGGTGTCAGCACCGGTGCCTCCGCCCAGCCCGCCGCGGCCAAGCCGGCGCCCCTCGCGGCCGCCCCGCAGCTCCTCTCCAACTCCGCGCGCACCGCGCTGGTCCAGGAGAAGCAGGCCGCCGCGCCCGAGACGGCCCAGCAGATAGGCCTCGGCACCAAGGAGAAGCTGGTCGTCAAGGACGTCGTCAAGGACGTCGACGGCACGGTCCACACCCGCTACGAGCGCACCTACGCGGGCCTCCCGGTCCTCGGTGGCGACCTGGTCGTCCACACCGCTCCGTCGGGCAAGACCGAGGGTGTCACCAAGGCGCACTCGGCGACCATCAAGGTCGCCACGGTCACACCGAAGATCTCCACCGCCAAGGCCGAGAAGCAGGCGCTGACCATCGCCAAGGCCGCCGGCTCCGACAAGACCGCCGCCGACGGTGCCCGCAAGGTCATCTGGGCCGGCACCGGCACCCCCGTCCTCGCCTACGAGACGATCGTCGGCGGCTTCCAGGACGACGGCACCCCGAACCAGCTGCACGTCATCACCGACGCGGCCACCGGCAAGAAGCTCTTCGAGTACCAGGGCATCGAGAACGCCACCGGCACCGGCAAGACCCTGTACTCGGGCACCGTCAGCCTCGACACCACCCTGTCGGGCACGACGTACAGCCTGACCGACGCCGGGCGCGGCAGCCACAAGACGTACAACCTGAAGCACGGCACCTCGGGCACCGGCACCCTCTTCACCAACACCACCAACACGTGGGGCACCGGCGCCGCCTCCAGCTCCACCACCGACGTGACCGCCGCCGCGGACGCCGCCTACGGCGCCCAGGAGACGTGGGACTTCTACAAGAACACCTTCGGCCGCAGCGGCATCAAGAACAACGGCGTCGGCGCCTACTCCCGTGTCCACTACGGCAGTTCGTACGTGAACGCGTTCTGGGACGACAGCTGCTTCTGCATGACGTACGGCGACGGCTCGGGCAACACCCACCCGCTCACCTCGCTGGACGTGGCCGGCCACGAGATGAGCCACGGCGTCACCGCCAACACCGCGGGCCTGAACTACTCGGGCGAGTCCGGCGGCCTGAACGAGGCGACCTCCGACATCTTCGGCACGGGCGTCGAGTTCTACGCGGCGAACTCCTCCGACGTCGGCGACTACCTCATCGGCGAGAAGATCAACATCAACGGCGACGGCACCCCGCTGCGCTACATGGACCAGCCCAGCAAGGACGGCGGCTCCGCCAACTACTGGTCCTCCTCGGTCGGCAACCTCGACGTGCACTACTCGTCGGGCGTCGCCAACCACTTCTTCTACCTCCTGTCCGAGGGCAGCGGCGCGAAGACCATCAACGGCGTGAGCTACAACTCGCCCACGTCCAACGGCTCCACGGTCACCGGCATCGGCCGCGCCAAGGCGCTGCAGATCTGGTACAAGGCCCTGACGACGTACTTCACGTCCACCACCAAGTACGCGGGCGCCCGCACCGGCACCCTCTCGGCGGCGGCGGCGCTGTACGGCTCCGGTTCCACCGAGTACAACGCGGTGGCCGCTGCCTGGTCGGCCGTCAACGTCAGCTGACGACAGCCGAGTTGACAGGTAAGTGACTAGGGCGGTACCCGGAGCGAAGGCAATTCCGGGTACCGCCCTACTCTTGGGTTCCATGTCCTTCACGTACGACGACGTCGGCGCGACCCGCGAACGCGGCTTCTGCCCCCCGGGCTTCCACCCCCTGTATGTGCGCACCCGGATCGGCGAGGGCGAGAAGGTCTTCCGCCGAGCCGCCGAAGCGGTCCTGACCTGGGAAATGCACCGCGAGATGGGCGTCGGCATCGAAGCGAGCGCCGAAAAAGCGGCCCCCGGCGTAGACGTAACGGTCACCCTCGCCGGCCTGATCAAAGGCCCCTGCCGCATCGTCTGGACGGTGGAGGAACACCGCAGAGCAGGCTGGGCCTACGGCACCCTCCCCGGCCACCCCGAATGCGGCGAGGAAGCCTTCGTCGTCGACCGCACAGGCGACGGCACAGTCTGGCTGACGGTCTCCGCCTTCAGCCGCGGCGCCAAGTGGTACGCCCGCCTGGGCGGCCCGGCAACGAGGGGCTTGCAACACGCATACGCCCGAAAGATCGGCAGCACGCTGCGCGAGATGTGCGCGCCGTATTCGGAGGTGTGAGGCGGGGCGAGCCGAAGTCCGGTTTTTCGGAGGTGTGAGGGGGCGAGCCGAAGTCCGGTGCTCGCGGACAACGCCCTGTTTTCAGGGGCGCGGGGCTGTATCAATTTGCGGCTCCGCCGCGTGGGCGCGACCAGCCCCCACCGGACCCGCAGCCAAAGCACCGGACTTCAACCACTACCGCATCAACACCCCCGCACCCTCCACCCCGTCCTCCAAAGGCACCGCCACCAACCCCAACTCCGCACCGGACGCCAGCAATCGATGCGCAGGCAGAATCCGGACCGTATACCCATAGGGCCCGGTCCGATCAAGGGCAAGCGGCCCCTCGTACAACCAGTGCCCCTCCGCATCCGAACCCACCGGCTTCAAGGGGACCGTCACCGCATCCCCGATCCGATCCTCCGGATCCACCCGCCCCGAAACCGCCTGCACTTCCACATCATCCGGAGCAAGCCCACCCAGCCCCACCCGCACCCGGAGATTCAACGTCGTACCGAGTTCCGCAGTGGCCGTAGCCGCAGAAGTCTCCACGTGATCGACAGTCACCCCGTGCCAAGCGGAGCGCACCCGCCCCTTCCACGCGGCCAGTTCACGCGCCGCGTCCGGCGTCATCGCCCGGTGGGCATGCGCGGCCGGCGCGTACAGCCGCTCCACGTACTCCCGGACCATCCGCCCCGCCAGCACCTTCGGCCCCAGCAACGTCAACGTCTGGCGGACCATCTCGATCCAGCGGTCCGGCAGCCCGTCCTGGCCGCGTTCATAGAAGCGCGGGGTGACGCGTTGCTCCAGGAGGTCGTAGAGCGCCGCGGCCTCCACGTCGTCCCGGTGGTCGGGATCCGTGCCGGTGCCGTCCGCCGTGGGGATGGCCCAGCCGAAGTCGGGCTGGAACCATTCGTCCCACCAGCCGTCCAGGACAGAGAGGTTGAGGCAGCCGTTGAGCGCCGCCTTCATACCGCTCGTGCCGCACGCCTCCAGCGGACGCAGCGGGTTGTTGAGCCAGATGTCGCAGCCGGGGTACAGCTTCTGCGCCATCGCCATGCCGTAGTCGGGCAGGAACACGATCCGGTGCCGGACGCGCGGATCGTCGGCGAACTTCACCAACTCCTGCACCAGCCGCTTGCCCCCGTCGTCCGCCGGATGCGCCTTGCCCGCCACCACGATCTGGATCGGGTGGTCGGGGTGCAGGAGCAGATCCATCAGCCGGTCGCGGTCGCGCAGCATCAGCGTCAGGCGTTTGTACGACGGGACGCGGCGCGCGAATCCGATCGTGAGGACGTCGGGGTCGAGCACGCCGTCGATCCACCCCAACTCGGCTGATCCGGCGCCGCGTTGACGCCAGGACGCGCGGAGCCGTTCCCGTACCTCCACCACCAGCTGTTCGCGCAGATCGCGGCGCAGCTCCCAGATGTCCTGGTCCGGGATCTCCGCGACCGCGTCCCAACGGTCCGAGCCGCCCACCGTCAGCGCATCCTCCGTGCGCTGGGCGCCGATCTGCCGCGCCCCGAGCCGGAACACCTCGGGGGCGACCCAGGTCGGCGCGTGCACCCCGTTGGTCACGGAGGTGATCGGCACCTCCTCGGCGTCGAACCCCGGCCACAGTCCGGAGAACATCTCGCGGCTCACCTGACCGTGCAACAGGGAGACGCCATTGGCCCGTTGACCCAGCCGCAGGCCCATCACGGCCATGTTGAACAGGTTGGGTTCGCCGCCCGGGTAGGTCTCCATGCCCAGTCGCAGGATGTTTCCGACGTCCATGCGCGGGAGTTCGGCCTCGGGACCGAAGTGGGTGGCCACCAACTCCCGGTCGAAACGGTCGATTCCGGCCGGGACGGGGGTGTGCGTGGTGAACACCGTGCCGGCCCGCACCGCCTCCAGGCCCGCGTCGAAGTCCAGCCCCGCGTCGCAGAGTTCGGCGATCCGCTCCAGGCCGAGGAAGCCCGCGTGTCCCTCGTTCGTGTGGAACACCTCGGGCTCGGGGTGACCGGTGAGGCGACAGTACGTCCGGACCGCCCGCACACCCCCTATGCCGAGCAACATCTCCTGGAGCAGCCGGTGTTCACTCCCGCCGCCGTAGAGAACGTCGGTCACGCCGCGCTCGCCGACGTCGTTCTCCTCGACGTCCGAGTCCAGCATCAGCAGCGGCACCCGGCCGACCTGCGCGAGCCAGATCCGGGCGCGCAGCGAACGCCCGCCGGGCAGCGCCAGGGAGACCTGGGCCGGAGAGCCGTCCTCCTCCCGCAGCAGCGCCACCGGGAGTTCGTTGGGATCGAGGACCGGATAGTGCTCCTGCTGCCAGCCGTCCCGGGACAGCGACTGGCGGAAGTAGCCGTGCCGGTACAGGAGTCCGACGCCGATCAGCGGTACGCCGAGATCACTGGCCGATTTGAGATGGTCGCCGGCGAGGATACCGAGGCCGCCGGAGTACTGCGGCAGGGCGGCCGTGACACCGAACTCCGGTGAGAAGTAGGCGACGGCGGCGGGCAGTTCACCGGGGTGGGTCTGGTACCAGCGGTCACCGCCCACGTAGTCGGCGAGATCACCGGCGACCTCGGTCAGCCGGCGCAGGAAACGGCTGTCCTCGGCCAGCTCCGCGAGCCGCTCGGCGGACACGCTGCCGAGGAGTCGTACGGGATCGTGTTCCGAGGCGGCCCAGCGCTCGGGATCGACGGACTGGAAGAGATCACGCGTGTCGGCGTGCCAGGACCAGCGCAGATTGCGCGCCAGATCACTGAGAGGTCGGAGGGGTTCGGGGAGAACGGGACGGACGGTGAATCGACGGATCGCCTTCACAGCTCCACCTCGGCGCTTCGCTGGATGACACACGGCTATGTGTGTCGTCGTGTGTGATGACGGTACCGGCGATGGTGTCGCCCTTGCTGGGGGCTTCGCCCCCAGACCCCCCATCGGCCTGAACGGCCTCGTCCTCAAACGCTGGACGGGCTGAGAATGCCGGCCTGCGTCGAAAAGGCAGCGCCTCACGGGCTGGTCATTGCCGACCTGTACTGAAGAAGTTGAACCGGCATGTACTGAAAAGGCGCCCTCGTGCGCCCTTGTGGTGCTTCGCGCCTCACGAGAGGCTGCGCAGTGGAGAGTTGAAGGAGGGGAAACTCGACATGGCACGGACGCGCACGCGGCGTCTGCGCCGGGCGGGGGGTCTGACCGCGGTCACCACAGTCGTGGTGCTTTCGGCCATCACCCTGCCCGCGCACGCCGCACCGGAGGGGACCATACTCGGCGCCGGTGAACCCGGCTCCGTCAGCGGTAGCTACCTGGTGACGCTCAAGGGGGGAACAAAGGCTCCGTCGGCCGCCGGAAAAGACCTGGCCGCGAAGTACGGAGCGAAAATAAGCCACACCTACGGCACGGCCCTCAACGGCTACGCCATCGAGGCGAACGAGAGACAGGCGAGGCGCCTCGCGGCGGACGCGCAGGTCGTCTCCGTCACCCAGGACACCCGAATCACCCTGGACAGCAGCGGCCGTAGCGCCGCCGACCGTGTTCAGCGCAACCCGCCGTCCTGGGGCCTGGACCGGCTCGACCAGCCGAGCCTGCCGCTGAACAAGAGCTACACCTCGCCGACGTCCGGGGGCAGCAGCGTGACGGTGTACGTGATCGACACCGGCATCCGGATCACCCACAAGGACTTCGGCGGCCGGGCGAGCTACGGCTGGGACTTCGTCGACAACGACACCACCGCGCAGGACGGCAACGGCCACGGCACCCATGTGGCCGGCACGATCGCCGGCACCACGTACGGCGTCGCCAAGAAGGCCAAGGTCGTCGGCGTACGGGTGCTGGACAACGCGGGAGCCGGTACGACCTCGCAGGTCATCGCGGGCATCGACTGGGTCACCCAGCACGCGCACAAACCGGCGGTCGCCAATCTCAGCCTGGGCGGCTACCACAACGCCCAGCTGGACGCGGCCGTACGCAATTCGATCGCCTCCGGTGTCACGTACACGGTCGCGGCGGGCAACGACGGGCTGCAGGCCGGCCTGTACTCCCCCGCGGACGTGAAGGAGGCCATCACGGTCGGCGCCACCGACCGGAACGACGCACGGGCCGCCTTCTCGAACATCGGTCCGGCCGTCGACCTGTTCGCCCCGGGTGTCGCGATCACCTCCGCGTCGTACACGAGCGACACGGCGAAGGCGACCTTCTCCGGTACGTCGATGGCGTCCCCGCACGCGGCCGGCGCGGCGGCGGTCTATCTCGCCGGCCACCCGCGTGCCACACCGGCACAGGTGTCCAGGGCACTCGTCACGGGGGCGGTTTCCGGGAAGGTGTCCGGCGCCGGGCTCGGTTCACCGGACAAACTTCTGCAAGTACCGCGGTCGTAGTGCGGGAGTGACGGCTCCGGCCCCGTTCGCCCTGGACGGGGCCGGATCTTTCTGTGGAGATCTGCGCGTAAGTAGTTGGCAACCTGCCGGATTGCCAACCCGAATAGGGTGGGAAGGCTCCACCGGTACGCCCCCCAGCGGACCACGGGATCTTCTTCGCAGGACCCACCTCCCCACATCCATCCGCCCACACCCACGTTGACGCGGACAGGAGCGGTCATGCCCGCCACGCACCACTCGTCACCACCCCCGACACCCGGCACGGCCACGCCCCCCGTGCGCCCCGCCGGCACGGCACCACCCGCCCCGGAGCCACCCTCCGCGGACGGCACACCTCCCGGCATCGGACGCATCCCCGTCCTCGATGTCCGGCCGGTCGTCCAGCACGGCCACCGGCCCGCCAAGGCGGTCACCGGCGAGGCGTTCGAGGTCTCGGCCATCGTCTTCCGCGAGGGCCACGACGCGGTCGCCGCCAACGCGGTCCTCTACGACCCGGAGGGCCGCCCAGGCCCCTGGACCCCGATGCGGGAGCTCGCCCCGGGCACCGACCGCTGGGGCGCCACGGTCACACCCGGCGAACCGGGCCGGTGGACCTACACCGTGGAGGCCTGGAGCGACCCGGTCGCCACCTGGCGCCACCACGCCCAGATCAAGATCCCGGCCGGCATGGACACGGAACTGGTCCTGGAGGAGGGCGCGCGCCTCTACGAACGCGCCATCCCCGGCGTACCGAAGGGCAAGGGCCTCCGCCCCGTCCTCCGCACCGCCGTCACCGCCCTCCGCGACGAGACCCGCCCACCCGCGTCCCGCCTCGCCGCCGCCCTGACACCCGAGGTGGACGGGGTACTGGCCCGGTATCCGCTGCGGGAACTGGTCACGACCTCCGAGCCGAGGCCGCTGCTCGTCGAGCGGGAGCGGGCCCTCTACGGCGCCTGGTACGAGTTCTTCCCCCGCTCCGAGGGCACTCCGGCCCAGCCCCACGGCACGTTCCGTACGGCGGCGAAACGGCTGGCGGGCATCGCGGCGATGGGCTTCGACGTCGTCTACCTGCCGCCGATCCACCCGATCGGGAGCACCTTCCGCAAGGGCCCGAACAACACCCTGTCCGCGGGGCGCGAGGACGTCGGGGTCCCGTGGGCGATCGGCTCGCCGGAGGGCGGGCACGACGCGATCCATCCGCAGCTGGGCACGCTGGAGGACTTCGACGCGTTCGTCGCGCGGGCCGCCGAGCTGGGCATGGAGATCGCGCTGGACTTCGCGCTCCAGTGCTCGCCGGACCACCCGTGGGTGGAGAAGCACCCGGAGTGGTTCCACCACCGCCCCGACGGGACGATCGCGTACGCGGAGAACCCGCCGAAGAAGTACCAGGACATCTACCCGATCGCCTTCGACCGGGACATGGACGGCCTGATCGCCGAGACCGTGCGGGTGCTGCGGCACTGGATGGACCACGGGGTGCGGATCTTCCGCGTGGACAACCCGCACACCAAGCCGGTCGTGTTCTGGGACCGGGTCATCGCCGAGATCAACGGCACCGACCCGGACGTGATCTTCCTGGCGGAGGCGTTCACCCGTCCCGCGATGATGGCCACCCTCGCGCAGGTCGGCTTCCAGCAGTCGTACACCTACTTCACCTGGCGCAACACGAAGGAGGAACTCACCGAGTACCTCAGCGAGTTGTCCGGTGAAGCCGCCGCC
>Ga0307517_10003418_pt1 | contig 24704 bp, 10 predicted proteins | sample 23_EM_MG_FD_194515 | JGI IMG/M metagenome (GOLD analysis project Ga0307517, IMG submission 194515) | Populus trichocarpa ectomycorrhiza microbial communities from riparian zone in the Pacific Northwest, United States - 23_EM | ecosystem: Host-associated > Plants > Roots > Unclassified | place... | reverse complement strand
GTACTTTTCACTTGAAAATGCATCGAAATTATGTTTTTATTTTTTAAAATTTATTTTTGACATCAGTGCGTTAAAACGATCTGAAAAAACAAAAAAAAATTGAAGCAAAGAAAAATATATATATATTTTCAAAAGCGTTTTTGAAATATAAAAACAAACACATTCCTCATAAACAATCTGCTAGCAGGATTAGCAAACTATATTAGCTTAACATTGAATTATCCAAATTGAAATTATATTATCATTTGAAAATCAATGTGTGCTCACAGCATATTCATTATGAAACTCAAGTTAATTCAACAGCAGCAAAATTTTAATTCAAACCATCTAGTCAAATTTCACCACAATTTAGAACCAGCTCGCAAATACATGAATTGAGAAACTCTCAAGGCATGATGGCTAAATCAAATAACCAATACACATTTGAATTCAACATCAAACTTGTCAAACAACTAGGTAGGAGTTGAGATTTTTCCCAGCATACCTTCCCCACGTAATCATTAGCCTCTCCTATTAGGCGAATGTTCATTCCAGGTGTCAAAAAGCATGCAAACGACTGCCCTGCACTCCCGGTAAACCTGTTGCCATGAAGATAATTTATTTAAATTGCATTTGAATGAAACTGTCAATACTTGCCATCAGGAAGTCACATCTTACGTTATGTTCAGCTGCCCAGCAAAACCAGTGTCGCCATATTTCTTTGCAACCACACCAGCTATACGCCCACAAACAGCCCGGTCCACATTGTATATTTTTATGGTTTTATTGACAACTTTTTCATTATTAATAGCATCTAGAATCTGGAAAAATAAAGATATTAGTTAGAAGTATGGCAGCAAATAGTAAGGCACCCTACACTTGCTTGCATATAATTGGTATGGTCTGTACTACCATCAAAGAATCACAACTACCATAACCAAAGATAGCCCATGGAATTTTCTCAATGTCTTCCAACAAAAATATAGGGGCACACCAAGACCTTCTCCACAGGGACCAAAACCTTTAAGCAAAGCTCACCCCCTAAACCCCTTTACAGCTGAAGGCCATTGATTCAAAGTTGAAAATTGAAATATTGATATGAAGCATACCTCTGGATCTGCTAGAACAACATCATCTAAAACAGGACCATTGGTGTGAACATCTTGATTCCTGATATCAGTACTTCTCAGTTTTGGTAAGCCTACACTCTGGACAAAAAAGTCGAACCAATGTTATCGATACACAGGGCAGAGCAAGTCCATGTCAGTAAAACAAATGGCAGGAAGTTATGATACTCTTTCAATACATACCGACATGATACAACTGAGATCAAGATGCTGAGTTTTGACAAGAGATATATCTCGTGGTCTTAACAAATCTGTATGCCCAATGATATCATCTAACTTCTGATAACCCAATTGTGCCAGCATGCCTCTTATCTAGTCCGCATAAGGAAATGCAACAAGAATCAGGACAAAGTTTTAGATATAGTTTGGAAAATTTCAACCAGAGATAAAAGAAATAACTTCAATAATTCCATTAAAATTATAATGGCAGAAAAAGAGATTACCTCCTCAGCAACATATAAAAAGAAATTAACAAGATCACCAGGGATGCCAGGAAACCGAGCACGTAGTTCTTCTCTCTAAAGGAAATTCAATTTCAAAGAATAAGTCACTGAAGGGATACACAGTATGCAAATCCATATACAGTTCCATTGGTACCTGGCTGGCAACACCAACAGGGCAGTTATTAGTGTGACAAATGCGGGCCATTACACATCCCGTAGCAATCATTGCAACGGAACCAAATCCATACTCATCGGCACCCATTACTGCAGCCATCATGACATCAACTCCGCTTTTGAAGCCCCCATCAACCCTAAGGATCACTCTTTCTCTGAGCCCATTCTCAATGAGAGTCTGTAAAAGATTGCCATTGACCAAAAAAGCACACAGAATGTATGAGAAACAGATCACAAGGATTAACGTCCTATTCACACATGAAATATAATAACCTGATGGGATTCTGTGAGTCCAAGTTCCCAAGGTCCACCAGCATGCTTAATGGAACTTATGGGGCTAGCTCCAGTTCCACCATCATGCCCTGATATCTGCAAAGAAAATAAGATATCAGATTAAGCATTCCCCAGTCCCCACTACTTTTGTGAACGTAATCCAAAACCAAAATATTTTTTTTAAAAAAGAATTCTCCAGCTTTCCATATGCCCATATAGAATCATAACATAAACTTTCCCTTCAGAAAATAATAGTAGTAGTAGTAGTAGTAAAGGAAAGTACGCAAGAAAGAGGAGACAGGTGAAAGCTTCTGCAATAGAACTTGATATTTAGTTACATCACTGGCAAATGATGTGGACTGTGTGGAGGGGTATGGTAAGAAAAGAGCGGGGTTGGGATGGCTAGGAAAATTTGATCATTTCAGGAAAAAAAAACAATCGGTATTCTAATTTACCACTAAACATATACAGAACACAAAAGATTGAGTTCTTCTAGCTTATAATGTCAGAATCATGGAAACCAGTTACAAGAAAAAAGAAAAAAAAAAGTGTTATTAGACTTTTGCTCTCCTCTAATTCTTCTTTATCCCTTCTTTCTTCTCTGCATTATTTGTTCTGGTTCATCAATTTATGCTTAATCTCCCTTCTATTTTCAGTCCTACATCACAACATAGTTTAACTTCTGACCTTAAACATCTACCATACTTTATGCTTTATTTATTTATTTATTTTTATTTTTGTCTTAGGAGAGACATTTCCAAGTATAATAGAGAATCACTTTGTTTAACGAGCATGTTGACCAAAAGAAGGTGACCTCTTAATTAGCAGCCAGCAAATTACTTGAATATACCAACTTTGGAAGATGCTAAAATAGCATGGAGATGAGGAGCCACAGAACTATAAGACATATTAAGGTGTAATGGGCATAGTCAATGCATCATGAGAAGATACCTGTATAATATCAGCATTACCCTTTGCTACCCCAGATGCAACTGTGCCAATACCAGCTTCTGCCACAAGCTTTACAGAAACCTTAGCCTTAGGATTGACCTGTTTGTTCAGCAGGCATTGAAGTTACAATATGGGGGTATATCTTCAAGTGAAGAATGCTTGCAGATCAAAATAGAGTAATCGATCACCTGATGAAGGTCATAGATCAATTGCGCAAGATCTTCAATGGAATAAATGTCATGGTGTGGGGGTGGAGATATAAGCGGAACCCCAGGTTTTGAATTTCTCAGCCTTGCAATGTATGCACTGACTTTCTTCCCGGGCAACTGGCCACCTTCACCAGGCTTGGCACCTTGTGCAATTTTGATTTCTAACTGATCAGCATTGACCAAGAATGTTGGAGTGACACCAAAACGTCCTGAAGCAACCTGAATAAAATGCAACTAGTTGTCAAAAGATAATTCACATACCAAGATGTCATGGTGAATGGCAGGTCTAAGTTGACTACTTCAAAGAGAACACAATTTCTCTCCTAAACAGATATCATTAACATTTTAGCCAGGCACTCATGATCTGCTAAAAATATTAGATCCTCTTTCACATGAGGTTAAGAACTTATTAGAAAATGCAGGTCAGGATCATCACCTGTTTAATAGCGCTGGTAGCAGTATCACCATTTTGAAGACCTTTAAGATGTGGTAACGTAGGAGAGTACCCATCAACAACATCAGTAAGTGGGCTCCAGCGAATAGGATCCTAGATGACATAATATTGTAAATGCTTTAGTCTCCAATATATGTTAAAAAAGGACCAAACAGATGTATAGTTCCATGCAGAGCTGATGATTCATTACTATTATTTGTCTGTGCATGCCTTTGTGTGATTCATAAAAAAAGACAGAGGTAAGCAATGAACAGACTAAGTGATAAACAAAACAAACAAAGAGAACTGATCTATAAAAGCCTACCTCACCACCTTCCCCTGAATTAGATTTTCCACCTAATCTGTTCATAGCAATGGCAATTGCTTCATGAGTTTCTCTAGAAATAGCTCCAAGCGACATCCCACCAGTGCAAAACCGTTGAACAATAGATGTGGCAGGTTCAACCTTTCCCACGGGTATTGGAGCACGATCACTTTTGAACTCAAGAAGATCACGAAGAACCTACAATTGAAATGATAGCAGATTTTAATTACATGATTATAAAATGCTGGTTTCCAAGAGAATAAAATAGAGTTCAAAAAATTAAAACATAAACTAATTTATTTCAGCACTCACATTCACAGGCCGGTTAGACAAATGCTGCTGATAAATAGAAAATGCATTTTCACTCTTTTGGCGAACAGCTTTGTGAAGCAGCTTTGACATCTCTGGATTGTTTCCATGATATTCCCCTGTTATAAAAGTTTTTATAAAATGTAGTCTTGAGAACAGTTTTGAGGCTGTGTAAAATAAATCAAGCAAATTCAAAATGATATCAACTTTGACAAATCTGTAATTTAGTGTCATCCTAATGATCTAGTGAAATTTGAAGTAATTTTTACAAATCACAACTGCAACCAAGGTATTGCTTCGCTTAGTGCTATAAACATTGACTAAAATTTCAACCAGATCTTCTTAATAGTGATGGAAGCAACTAGTAAATGTCTGTGAGATGTAACTGACATATTCATTGGTTGTATTACCTCCAGGTCTGAATTGTATAAATCCATAATTTTCCAGTCTTTTAGCTGTAGCCTGGGAGAAAGCTTTCACCCAGAAAGACAACGTCTCCCTTGCCAACTGGAAAGAGAAAATGGAAATCAACAAAAAAGCAACTTCAAACGTGAAGTTAAAGATTGAAAAAGGATTAGAACATTGGAAGTTAACTACAACAAGAAAGAGTACAAAATTTCCACCATTTAGTTTACCAAGTTCAAATTACCTCATCAAAAGTTGCTCCACCAATATTTGAAACACTGCCACAGAATGCTAGATCAACAATCTCCTTCCCCAATCCATAAATCTCAAATATCTGCGCACCACAATAACTAAAAACAGAAAACAAACAAGTCAATTTACCAGTAAAATTTACAAAGCATCAGTAAATTGACTTCCAAAAAGTTGAAAAAACCAAAAAACTGGAATTTCTGAGCTTGTACCTTGAAAGCAATGAGATGCCCATCTTAGAAAGAATTTTGAGAAGACCAGATTTAACTGCCTGGAATAGAGAAGAACAATCAATACAATAAGCTACACGTTAGATGCAGCAATCTGGTAATATTTTGGAAGATGAAAGCCATGTTCTTATAAAGTTCTAACATTTAGAACTGGAGGACAAAGTAATTTTTCTGATGCACAAAAATACATAATTGTAAATCTTGAACAAAAAGGTTATACTAGATGAGAATTGAAACTCTATAGTTCACATAGCCTCAAACATTTTTAACAAATGAGTGCATAGGGAGTACTTACAGCCAATACAAAGAAACTACAATGAAGCTAAAGTACTATAGTTAGGCACTGAAACACGGCAGTTTTAAGGTATGAACATCACTTGGATGTTTTTTCTTTCTTACACTGTGTACCTAGTGAAGATCTTAAAACAATTTATTGTTTCAAGGATGTACTCACCTTGCAAAAATTCTTTTGAGCTTGTTCAATTGTTACAGTAGGCATCTTGCCATTCATCATCAGATTCACAGTTCTTTTATTCAGGCGCCACTGCCGACATGTTTCCAGTGCCAAGTACGGACATATTGCACTGAAAAAAAAAAAAATTATTTAACCAAATATTGTCAATGCAAGCGACAGATGTGAGGCAATAACATAAGCATATTCAGGTTTAAGGGGATGAACTACGAGTTCTTACAAGATTCAACACTAAAAGGAGAAGTCAAAAAGTGAAACTGATGCAAACAGGATACAAAGAATTCTGACCTACTTTGACAAATGGCATTTAATAATTTACCTATTTTGAAGCGATTAAGATACACAAAGATATGATACTTAACTTTATACAAAAAATTATTTTAGGTGAAAGTGAATATTTTCCTGTATCCTACAGCTTTAATTAAGAATAACTCTTCAGACATTTGTAAATGGTACAAAAAAACGTGTCTCATTCACAATATAGACTTTATTAGTATTCAATATGTGAGAGTACAATATTTAGGGCTCCAAGAAAATGTAACCCAAACATATGGGAAGTAACCTGGTATTGTTTTTATATTTTAACCTGAAGGGAGGGAAATTGAAAACATATTACTATAAATACTTTAAATATCTTCAATAACTGTTCCATCCACTATTTTTAGCATAACCAAAATCTAAGAAGAAAAGGGTAAAAGCATCATCTACAAACATTTCATGTAAAGAGGAAAACTTAACCTAGCACCATATCCAATCAAACAGGCAAACTGATGAGTGCTAAAGCACTGAGCAGTGTCAGCTACAATTGAAGTTGACATTCGCAAACCATTCTGAATAAGATGCTGATGAACAGCACCAACAGCAAGAAGAATTGGAATTGCAGGCCGAGTGGGTTCCTGAAAGAGGAAAATGATTGGTATCACTCAGAATTAGGAGAATAACACGCACTGAAGTTTCCTTGCATGCCAAGGATGACTGAAAAGTGGAAGACAGGTCAGGATTTATCAGCTCCATAGCACATCCATGTGGAAGAGAAAGCCTCAACAGCATTCAGAACTTACAATTTGTGTATAGCAAAGCTTAAATATTCTCCTACAAAGAAAGATATGAAAACTAGAGGAGCATCCATGTGTTACATTAGAAAACGACGAATTCATAATTGATTGCGATCATGAAACTTTACACTGGCAGATGGCGTGATGTAACATATAAAATTTCAGTAGTCCAATTCACTGTTAAAAAATCAAGATGGAGCACGATCAACAAAAATGCATGAGCATACTAGTGGTACCCCAAACTATCAACAGAAAAGCACACATGATTACATTCAACTAGTGAAATGATTCTCAATCAGGAGAGTCGTGACTAGGAGTACAATCAACAATGTTTTCTTGCACTTTGCTGCATCCAAAGAGCACCGAGATAAAAAAGTAATTGGGGAAGCATGAGAACCGAGTCAAAAATAGTTGCTGAAAGTTTACTTTACAATCAGGAACTATAATTAGAAAACAAGGCCGAAAAAGAAACAGCAACCATTCAATGACCTTGCAATCATAACACCTAGTATATTTTCAAGGAAACTGTTATCAGTATTAATTGCTTTTAACACAGTAAATTCCAAGTTATTGCAAATGAAAAAGGGAAGACCAAAGGGTAATTACCAGCTCATCAGATCGGTCGGAGAGAACAAGTAATTGGGAACCATTTCTAACAGCTTCATCAGCTGCCTCACAAAGCTTAATTAATGTTTTCTCCAAAGAACCCTCAACCCCTTTGCGTATATCAAAAAAGGTTGGTAAAACTTGAGGTTTTAAGTAGGGATCCTTCAGTAACAATTCAAGCTCTCCTTCATTTAGTACAGGACTAGACAAGATAACCTGGAAAAAAGTGACAAATTGTTTGAGTCCACTCAATATATGAAATTACTAACATGCAGTTTGTAGCAAAAGCATTATAAACATCATTAGGTACACTGGGCAAGTAAGGATGATACTCAGAACCTGTGAAGCATTTTCTGGTCCAACTTCCAAGATGTTTCTTCGCTTTCCAATATTGACTTCAAGAGACATAACTAATCCTTCTCTGAGAGGGTCTATAGCTGGATTTGTAACCTGCATTCACGGAATGAAAAACAAACTCAGCAAACAATATATGATTTCAAATTAAATTGGTGTGATAACAAAAGGCTAGTGCATTCAGAACCCCACAGATGATTCTTAAAATCATAAAGCACAGCTAAAAATAAATATCAAAAGGCATGTTCAAAGTTCAAACCTGTGCAAACCGTTGTTTAAAATAGTCATAAAGCATATGCGGCTTTTGAGACAATATCGCCAGTGGAATATCATCTCCCATGCAAAATGTAGGCTCCTTCCCTTGCGAAGCCATATTCTCAATAACCATTTGGACATCCTCGCTGGAGTAGCCGAATGCCCTGTTCTCATGACAGTACAAAATAATGAACACAAACCAAAGTGGTGAATACTACTAATTTAAATAAAAGTCTTTTAATATTAGGCAAATCTTTCGAGTAAAAGATATCAGGCAATGAGTAAAAGATATTAGGCAATGCGTTCAAGTGAAAACTCAAGGAAAGGAAGGCAGGGAACAAATATGAGAGTTCATGTATGTCTGCAAACCTCGCCCACCCACACGCATCAACACACACATATAATGTACAATATGTCTGCAAAACTAAATATAAAAGTATGCCTGTACACGTATGAGAGTCCAATCACCAAGATATAGTACATGTAGATTATACACCTTTCAATTTGTCATAGTAAGTATATCCACGAAGATCTCTTAAAATATAGTTAAAACTGGTCTTGAGAGTTGACACCTTGTAACGCAAGAAGCTCTCAGAACTTAATGAAGCAGTACACAAACACACACACACACGCACACGCACACACCCCTTTAACTGTGACCTCACTTTCAACAAGTTTTCACATGGCAAACTGCTCAAGGGTTTTGGAAACAGCAATATGGTAAAGCAGTTTCGAATCTTACATGAGGTGCGTAAGAGATAATCAAGACTGTGAAGTCTCAGTGGACCTACATGGGCCATGGTGCTGGACACAAGCCGCATGGTTTCATGAGATAAGTCTCTACATTAAACTAACAACTTTTTATACCTTGATAGAAACCGCAACACAAAATCCCTAAGTCAATTAAGAAGCATATAGCCTTGAGTAAATGCCAGATATAACTATCAGCTATGAAAAGTTAAGCTTTCAAAAAAAAAAAAAAGAATAATCATAAATAATTTATAGCAGATGATGATACAGCAAATTAAACAGATATAATTACTGTTGGCGGTTTAAAGTTACTTCATTGTCCATAACTGTTGCGGAGAGGAAGTTTGCAGGCTTCAAGGATCGCAGGTTTTCCTTGACCCATTTTCCGTATGGATTTAACAGTGCTACTCGCTTTTTTACTTCGGTGTTCTCATAAACCTGCAAATAAAAAACTGATCAATAGTCAAATCTAGATGTGGGTTCGAAGAATTGCCAATACAATCACAATGAAAAGTTGCCAGCAGCCTATTATGTGTAAAATTACACCAAATCTACCTAAATAAGAGAGAGATCAGCATAGATAAAGGCAATAGAGTAAAAAATAGCATGCATTTCCAGCAATGAAATATTACTTCATAATTCAAAAAATCAGACAGTAACATTAAAGAAATTTCTGAATCCACTAACAATGTTGATAGTCTTATAAAACTGAAAAATAAAATTAGGCATTATTCTTAAAAGTTTTCTTCTATTATCCATCAAATACATTGATTTAGAGAGAGAGAGAAGCTAACTACAGAAGAAACACCTCAGAAGTTACAGTAAACTGGCATAAAATGATATATAGTAGATTAAAATGGTTGTGGAGTTACAATGAACTAACTACTTCCAGCATCATTTACCTTATAAAGGTATCAAGTACAAAAAAAAAACTAAAATGTGCACAAACCTGGCCACCAGGCAAATCTACAGCTATCATCATTCCGGGACCTAGACGGCCTTTCATCGTTACTTTTGATTCATCCATTGGTACAACCCCAACCTGGTTAATAAAAGGTACAGTTTTCTTTTAAGTGCAGAGATTGCAACAAAGTAGACCATGTTTAAGAGAAAATAAAAAATAGGAAATATTAAATTAATCAGATGCATGTCAAATATTCAATGATACAATTCAAAATATCTTGCGCAACTGTTTACAGAGCAAACATGAAGCCAAATGGTTCGCTCCTCCAAAGCTAACTGATGTGAGAAATGATCTACCATGATCACAACAATTACATCAAATATATATATGCAACATCATTTCAAACAAAATCCTACTAGTTCAGGGACTGAAGTAAGAGAGAATTGGGTTTTTTCAGCAACTATTCAAGTGAAAGAGGAGATAATTTCATTCTCATGAGATCTCAATTCATTGATCCCACCCTAGCCAGTGGAACATGTTCGTTATATTATATAGATAGATGTAGAAACAAAACTTAAAACTTAGGCACAGCAAAAGGAAACTTCGGAATGATAATGACATCAAACACCTAGATATGGCAATCAAAGTCAGACTTATGCTCATTTCACAGTAGATTCCATATTATTCAATAAAATTTGACAAATTATGTGATATTTATTGCACAATTTGCTTTAAAAGAATTTCTTTAAATATTTTGCAAGAGTTTCAATTAACAGTGCAAGCAGCCTTAATGTCAGTTATTTATTAAATAAAAAGTTAGTCTAACCAAAGGAGGACTTTGTGATTTAGGCCTGATGGGAAAAGACTGCAGTGAGAAAGAATCCATAGCTGGGATCCTAATAACCCAAGTCAAGCCTGGTCCCAGTATCAAAACAGGTCACCATTAAGCCATGACTTATCAATCATAAATAAAAGTTTAAGTGATTTTTACTACGATAATGTCAAAAAAAAAAAATTAAAGAAAAAAGGAAAACAACAGACATTTCAGGACCCTAAGTCAACCAAATTAACAACACCGAGATTGCATATTGTGCTCTAACATCCAGTTTCCTTAGAGATTATCAATCATTGAGTACTTTCAATTTATATGATATGTGGAACACACCTCAGATGCAACATATACAAAATTGTCCACTGTCCGCCAATATCTAGCAGGACGGAGTCCATTCCTATCGAGACAAGCCCCAACTGTCTTTCCATCACTACGCCATTTGAAATAAAATAATAACGGTCAGTAACAAGAACTGAAAAACAAATATAGAATAAACAATAAAGCCCACGACAAACCATCAATATTCTAGGCCACTAGCTATATGTGCATATACATGTGCATGCACCTGAATTCATTTACATTTGTATAAGCAAGCACATTGTTGTTTTACATCATTACTGACTCCCAAGGCAGTTCTAAGGAAAAACCTGATATGGTATTACAACCTGGTATGTAAAAAATGAAAACCAAAATCAAGGACACTTCCTAATTGTCGGTGAGCACATCAATAATCATCTATAGCCCTCTACTATTGGTCCCTATGAGCTACCATCAACTCCTGGCGCTCCAAGATAGTACAAGAAGTCTGTCAAAATTTACCTGAATAAGAGTAAAGCAGGTCCATCCCAAGCTTCCATCTGACCCTTGTAATAATCATAAAAATCTACAACCTACATGGAACCAATAAACTATGCATTGCCTACAAGTAATTGCAATAAAATTATGAGGGTAAATTTTAACTACAATCACAATCTATTTCAAAAACACTACCAGCACCAATTTAAATCAAATTAAAAACACACGAGAAACAACCAGCATATTTATAAATCAAGGTTGAAAAAAAGAGATGACCGCCGAAATTCTAGAAGCAACTAAGTCCAAAATAGAACCTGATAAATGGGAAGAGAGTTATGACGCCTGACCCGATAAGTTATGTGCTAAGGCTTGGTTCAATTAGTTTAGCATTCAGAAAGAAATATTGTCAAATTCAACTTGCAAATTACCAACAGAAAATACCTCAGGATATTTGATTGTCAGAGTTGGATGATTTTTATATGCCTCAGGGACAAGAATCATCAAAGCCTCCTCAGGAGCGCGTCCACTCCTTATTAACAGCTGAAAAGGTGAAGAGCAGAAACAAATCAAAACACAGAAGGGTTACATAAGAATAGCTAAAGAATATGGGAAAATTTACCAATTCTAATGTACTAAATTGAGTCTACAGCACATACACTTCCCCCCTTTGTTGTGCTGGCACCCCATCACATGTATCGGTTTTAGTTATAAATCCTGGTGATAATGATTATTTATCAAATAAGCACCCATGTACGTTTCCATTTAAACATGGGAAAAGATGGTCAGGAATCATTCCTTCATAGTACCAAAACAAAGAGTCACAACATTATCAACTTTCAACTTTAAGCGCCAAAGGTATCCATAAAGAAGTTGTCCCAGCTAAAATGAGATGCGCTGGATTCTGTACGATCAAAACTTTAAAGACTCTAGCCAATAAATTTTCCTTGTTCGCTCCTTGATAGTAATATCTAATGAAAGAGATGTGAGTAGACATACAATACTCACAAGTGATCCCCACAATGATACAAAAAAGGAGATAGAAAATAGGAGAAATCTTCTAAAGTAGCCGCGTATGATGGTTGAGGAAATCATGTAAGCATAAAAGTAGCAGCTCTTACTTCGGCTGCACTGTCAAGATTTGCTGAATCTGATGCCTTTGGGTTCCCATAAGGACGAATTTCATTTTCACGACCATGCCAAACCGAAGATTTCAATGAGGTTTCTCGAGATTGCATCCAATTCAGGTTACCCTGTGTGCATTTTAGAATCAAGATAAGAAGATGCCTCAAAATGCTAACTACACAGCAGTACTGTAGAGAACTTTATAACCTGTATGGTGTTAATCTCTCCATTATGACCAAGAAACCGCATTGGTTGAGCAAGAGGCCATCTGGGACTAGTATTTGTGCTATACCTTCGATGATAAATAGCGAAAGGTGATTTGTAGATATCATTCTGAAGGTCAGAATAAAACATCCCAAGAACTTCAGAACGAAGCATTCCCTTATAAACAATTGTTTGATTAGACAAAGAGCAGAAATAAAGCTCATTCCCCCAATTTGCTGAGTTCGCCGCCCTTTCAATCAGCTTCCGGCAGATATACAGTTCACGTTCAATGTCGTCAACATTCTCTTCTTTAATAACTTTAACAAATACTTGTTGGATGTTGGGCATGGTTTCTTTTGCATAAAAACCAACTACGGACGTATTTACAGGAACGGACCTCCATCCAAGCACCTCAAGGCCCTCTTGTTCAAAAATATTTACAATTGCTACAAAATAATCACAGTGTGCAATCAATCAAACTGATGCTAAGGTAAAAAAAAGCGTCAGTCATGCACACTAAACTGCAACAGGTAAAAAAAAGAACAAGAAGAAAAGGAGAGAGTGAAGGATACTTACTACAAGATAGAAAAGCAAATATATACCCCATACATTTTTAGGAATGAAGATAGAAAACATTATCCCACACTCAGTGCATACATGAATCTTAAAAGATATCTGCTCTATGCTTCGCTGCCAGGTATATTTATCTTTACCTAGGCAGAAGTCTACTAGAGAGAGAAGACCAACTGAAAATTATGACAAGGGTATTGGGCCAAATCACATTGCTAAGAAAGAAAACCAAAAGAATAGTGCATCAACATAACAGAAAGAAAAGTGCAATCTTCTTTTAAATGAAATACAACACTAAAACCAAATTCAACCCATTGTCAAAACAAAACCTCAATGCATATCATTCAGTAAACTAAAAATGCACCATTCTACAAAATATCAAAAGTGAGAAAACGAACAAGCACTATCCAACACATGAACTCAACCGGATTCAAACCACTTCATGCATGCACCATTCTACAAAATATCAAAGGTGAGAAAATGAATAAGCACTCTCCAAACACGTTAACTCAACCGGATTCAAACCAACTCACGACATTACCTTTTTTGGCTTCTTTCACGAGGTTATCATCTTTAGGGAAAAAAACCATCCCAACACCAGTATGCGACTTATCAAAAGAACCAATCCCTTCACTCTCAGCCCATTTATCAAATAACTCCCACGGAATCGAAGTCATCAGTCCTGAACCATCACCAGAGTCATTATCTGCTCCACAACCTCCACGATGTTCCATACAACCAAGAGCCGTAAGTGCATCCTTGACAATCGCATGGGACGGCTTGTTTTCCAAATTCGCAATAAATCCAACTCCACATGCTCCTCTTTCTGATATTATATCCTCCAAGTTTGCTACCTAAATTTCATAACAAAATAATTAAATAAAAAAATTGAGCCGTATGGAACAGTATTTTAAGCTACTGTTTCGTTAGCTGCCTGCATTTCTTACTCTTCAAATCAAACAAACAACAAATAAATATGATCATCATCTCTAATAAGCAGCAACAACAAAAACTAGTATTTTAACGGAATCAAAATGTTTTTTATTTAAAGAAAAAGCCTAAAATTCATTAAATATATTAGAAATGAAATAATCATAAAAAAATATTAAAATGTCAACAAAACCAAAACGAACACGTCTCTTGAGAAAAACAGAAAGAAAAACTGTATTTCAGCGCAAACAGCAAAACAAGTTATAAGGAAAAAAGAAAAATACCTGCGGTTTCAAATCAGGAGGAGGAGGATACTGCGGAGAGATGTTTTGACGGTCAACACTGAGAATGGCGTGGACCGGACTGGAGTTCTTTTTAATTGAAAATCGAGAGAAACTCGAAGAAAGTCCTATTCTCCTTCTAGTTCTCTTCGATTTACAGTAGAGTCCAACGAAATCAACAAATAACAAATTCTTATTGAGTGAGTTCGGTCTTGTAGCATTGACGAGTTGCGGAATCGGGGAGACTACTGGTGATTGAAGAGAAGCCATGAGTCAGTCAGTCAGTGAGCGAGCGAGCGAGAGAATGTTTCTTTTTTATATATTTTTGAGATTTTTGTGGGTTGGAGAATCGTGTGGAGGAGAAGAAGAAAAGAGGAAGGTTTTTGTAAGAGGTGGATAAAGAAGATAAAGGACCGGAACCACCCGCTCCTCTTCTCTTTCACTTCTCACTCTCTCTGGCGTCTATGTCTACTTAACACTCTGCCGTCGCTCTCTCTCTCTCTCTCTCTCTCTCTCCCGTCTTCGTTCGTTTTTTGATGTTGATTTTCCACTTCTCGAATCTGACGTGGGGATTACATGTGTCACGGCACATAAAGGGTTGATGTGTTTGGCTGGTTTATAAATATAATTACGCATATTCGAGAGTTTCGGAACTCAAAAGCGGAAATAAAATCTTAAGAGAAAAAAATAGATGGAAAAGGGATTTTTTTTTTCTATATGTTATTGTTTTTAACATAGTTTTTTATTTCAGGTCATGGATAGGAAAAAATAACTAAAAAATAAAAAATAAAAAAATATTATTTTAAAATAAATAAAAAAATTAATGGATTTTTAACCAAGTTAATGAGATTTTCTTTTAACAAACTCAACTCTTCTTATTTGTTATGAGATAAAATCTGAATTTATTTACACTATCAAATCAAGTTTTATAACAAAGATTTTAAATTTATATTCGTATAAATGTTTTGACTTGCTAATTAGTTAACAAGAGATTTGAGATTTGATATGCAAATTTTGGTTTGGACGGGTAAAAATTAATATTTTTGAATATGGAGAAAAAATTTAAGAAGTTTGTTTTTTGGTTGTTTTTTTGTTACTTTTCTTTTTATTTTCTATATATTTTATTTCAAGCACAAAGGTTCCTCTATTTATAGAAAAGTTAACGTTGTTAAGGTAATTCAATTTGATTTTAATGAGTTAGCATGTGTCTGATAATATGATGCAAATGTATTTTTTAAAAGTATAATGTTTTGTTAGCGTTGTTAATGTCATTCAATTTGATTTTAATAAGTTAGCATGTGTCTGGTAATACGATGCAAACATATTTTTTAAAAATATAATGTTTTAAAAATTATTTTTAACATTAAAATGTTAAAATTATATAAAAAAAACTCCTGAAAAAATAGCAATTTAACAAAGAAATAATTTAAAAGGCATTTTAAAAAAAACTCAACTTTGATCTATTTTTAGATAATATTTAGGTTTTAAACAATTATTATAAAGTTATTTTCATCAAATGATTTCATTTGTGAACATGAAAATCAATCAAATTAGTGATTGAAATATATTAAAATGATAATTTTTTTTATGTTGAATTCAACAATTTTTTTTTCCTTCACAAATCAGGAACTAGAAAATTAAAAAAAAGAAATTTTGTACCGAAATCAAATTTAGAAAAACACGAGGAACTGAAAGATTCTAATGTTTAATACTGATTAAATTGAACTTTTTGCACCATCTTTAAATATACCTTTTACTTTTGACACCTTTTCTATATTTATCCTTTTACTTTTGATTTTGTTTTTGGCCAACAAATACAAAGTAATTGACTAATAATTTTGCAATTAAAGAATTTAATTGATAAAAAAAAATTTAGTAACCACGATGAAAAGGGGAGAGAAAAGTCATGTTGAAGTAATCTCATCAAAACAAAAAAAAATTAAAACCATCAAAAGAGAAATGAGGATTTGACTTTTTAGATAAAAATTAAATTAGATTTGGTTTTTAAATAGATTAATTGTTCATAAAATATTTTTAATTTTAAAAGGATAAAATATTTTTTTCATAAAAGATTTTTTTATGATATTTAGTAAATTTTTATATTGCAATTTTTTATATCTAACTCTACTGCTCGGTTGCATCTTGTGTGTTTACAATAATGTAGTGAATAATGAAGATTGATGCATGCATGATACGTCATTCACGTGAATGACGTGTCATGCATGCATGGACGATTTATTTTAAAAAATCAAATCTACCTGCACAGAGCCCAATTATGTTTGACTTACTATTATAATAGATATACTAACAAATACATGGAAGAGAATGAAGGCAAATACTCTCTCTCTCTCTCTCTCTGTATATATATATATACACATACACATACGCATACACATACACATACACATACACATGCAATCTTGTAAAATGTTTTTTATATAAACTTCAAAAAATTTGTTTGCAAGAAAACAAAATAATTTTTTTTTCAGTGTTTGAGAATATAATAATAATTTATTTTTATTTAAAAATATATTAAAATAATATATTTTTTTATACTAGCATATTAAAATAATAAAAATATATAAAAATTTTAATTTTAAATAAAAAAATTAAAAATTTTAAAAACAGGCTACTAATCAGCTATACATGTGATATTTATTTAATTATGGATTCGTGAATACAATGCATGCATCAAAGTCCTAGGTGTCCAATTCTCATTGGTTTCAAGCAGCCATGACTGTCTCCACCGAATTAAACCACTCGAGAAAAACACAAGAACATTAATATAGATGCCGGTCTTGTATTCTCGTTGACCAAATAAAAATAAAGATAAAAAGGAAACGATTATGTGTTCCTGTGGCACTGGAAAATGGACTTCTACAGGCTCTTAAGAGCCAACCATCCAAAATCAAGGACAGTTTCCTTAGCTCCTTCCGTCACAGAAACTTGCAAGACGCAAGTCCTTTTCATGACCCACCACCAACATATCTAACACCGCACGAGTTTCATCCACATAAACTCAAATTCTTGGCAACCTGGATTGTGAGGTGATGATGCTCCGATTGATATATTTGAGATAAATTTAAAGGCTATTTTTTAAAATGTTTTTTATTTAAAAATATATTTGAGATAAATTAATTCATATGTCCTCTATATACCGAAATATATATGTAGAAAGACTTAAAATCTTAGATTTAATAATTCTTATCCTTACTATTTGAACCAACCAACCCTAAAGGCAAAAATTATTATTTTCTTAATATACTTAATAATTATATATAATCAAACCAGGCGATGCTAATTGCATTGTCTAGATGCAAGGACAGTGCATCACAATACTCCCCTTTTAATTTGTTGCTGTGGTAATTAATCATATTTATAAAAAAATCCAATTCAATAAATAATATAATATACTCAAAGGAATAAAATGCCCCAATTTAGCTTCCTCCACTGAAATTCAAGAAAAATCTCCCACAATACCATTCACGTTTTTTATTCTCAATTCAAAAAACATGGTAACAAATTCTTACCCAAATAAATAATTCAATTTCTTTCTTTTTAATTTTATTCTACTCTATTTAGAATTTTAGGGTTTGATTCGCTTTGCTATTTTTCTTTACTTTATTTATTTTTTTAACCTCTTCAATCCCTGAAATCAATAATTGATAATCCCAAGCAATATTCTACTTTCATGTTGGAGCGTGCACACAAACATACAGAGTTTAAAGAAAACGGTGAATGTTTGCCCTTTTAGAGAAGAAATATTTGATTTAGGTGTTATATTTGCTGACACGCTAACCAGATTTTATGCCCTTCAAATATTTAAAAGCAGATGCATTTACCTGCATTGTGTGGATCATCCAATCTACGTGACTTGGCTGAATGAGTTTCTTGTTTCGTAAATAGCTTATGCCAAGATTTGAGGTCTCTATGAATGGTGATCAGGGAGGGTATAGGACGGGAAATGAGAAATTTCTGCCATTGATGTTTCTTTCTGCTGGATGAATCGGCCTATGATCTGTGAAAAGTAGGGTTTGCCAATGTCATCTGTTCGGTGGAACGAAACAGCAGCTATGTTGCATGCATGTTTAGAGGAAAGCCAATATGTCAAAAGAATGCTACTTATTGCCATAATTCCTGTGAGGTGCAGCCAGATTCTCAAATGTAGTGCCTTCAAGTTTTCAGATCGAGTTCAAGACAGTTTGTCTGTGCTGCTATAAAAACTCAGAAGCGATGTACTTTGTCGAGGTTTATGAATAAGGTTTATGTTTGAGATGTCAGACAACAATAAACAATTAAATATATATTTGAAGTCTTGTGTTTTATGATGATTGTGTAAACTTGAAATTGCCTCTTCATGTTGCCACCCCCCATGGTCACTGCCCACCGAGCTTGGATATACTTGTCATTACATTCTTTATTCATCTGCTATCTTTTATGGACGCTACGTGAATTGCATTGAATCGCAATGGTTGCATGCAAAACTGCATGCACTGTAGGTGAGAAATATAAAACAAATTCAACTGGATCCAAATGATTTGCGTATTGAATAGGATTGAATGTTGTTTGCATATTCAAACTTCTCATTCCTAGCCGATATTGTGAGGTTTCCGCTCAACAATGTGTTACTACAGTAAAGTAAACGAGTGGAAAACTATTTGTTGAAGGTGATTCCTTATTTTCTTTCATGGAAAAACACGCTTACCATTCATATATAAGCGAGTTTTCGTTAGCGATTGAAGGATAAGATTTTAAATCCATAATCTTTCCTTTCACACAGCCACTTACCTAACAAAAACTTTGCATATGAGTGTGGAATTTGGATGGAGGAGCTCGATGATGAAGCTTTTATTAAATCTATGTAAGCTTCCATATATATTTCTTCTTCAGAAGCACTAGGATCCGCATTTGAGCGCTTTTGCATTGCTGGCGTGCAACACCTTTGTATTGGCTATGCCACAATATTTTGATAGACAGGTGAGGGTAGATCTTAGAGAAAACCAAACATGCTGTAGAAGTGTATGATTTGGCCACTACTTGATACAATCTATAATTGATACTAGATTTCAAAGGATGAATATTCTTCCAATTTGGTTCTTCTGCAATGTAAACCAGATGTCGATTCATAAAAATTCCATGACAACACTAATGCATACACAGAAATCTGAACCAATTCTGCAGTTCAATTCAAGACCAATGCCAAAATCTCAGGGAACTCTCTTTTTTTAAGAGAGAAGAGTTGATCAGAAACGAATATGATGTAAAAAAGTTACACGGCTGGAGTCTATTTGCCCATCTCCTGGCTATAACATTTGCTATAACTTGCCAACAACAACAACAAAGCCTTGATCCCCAACTAGTTGGGGTAGGCAATATGTATCTTTTTGCACCACTCCGTGTGATCATAAACTTGCTTCACCAAGGTGCATAATATATATCTAATTACATAGAAAGCAGAGAAGGAATGAACAAATCAATGCGATAACTCGAAACTAGACTCCCATTATCACACTTGAACATGCAACAACAAATTACAGCCTGAATCATAGATTGGCAGGGACAGGCCTTCCGCTGGCAACCAATGACACAAGACTTGTAAGATACTGGTGGTTTTAATGTTAAGCCTTCAAATTTCTTCCTCAAAAATTTTGAGTAAGAAATCACGAAATCGCCTTGAATATTGCTTAGGATCGACAGCTGAAATTGAGGTTGGATCATATTGGATGGACTTATATGCATGCTCTAGCTTCTTGCTAATGTCATAGTCTTGAAGTATGTCAATTATACCAAAGAACATTACAACTTCATAAAGCTCTCCAGTTGGCTCTCCTACAAGAAGATACTCACAATCACTTCTTCTTACTGTTCTTTCAGCTCGTGCTGGCATGTTTATACCCAATTTGATTCGAGACCACCTGCATTACCCAATATAACATCAGCATGTAACTTCTTTGTCTGAAATTTGAATCATAATGGTTCAAAAACCTTAAGATTTGTGTAATGGTCAAATGAAAAGGTATTTTACATGTCAGGGTCTAGAAGAAGCTGATCCATATCTGCTCTCGAAAGGCGAGGTCCATCGTCACTTTCAGTTTCGCCTGCAGATTAAGAACTTAACTGTGTCTTGCTTGTTGAGAAATAAACAAAGTTTTATTTGAAAATCAAGCCATCATAATCCTGAGAAAGGATGAGAAATAACCTGGAGGTGTCCGCATTCCAGAGGTAATCAGATCTCCGTTTGGTGATACTTCTCTAAAATGAAGACCCACCAAAAGACTATAGTCCATAATTCTCTCCTGTTCAAGAAGCTCACAGTCCCTATCCACTTGCCTGTAAAATCAATTACACACGCCCAACAGAAGTACGAGAAGGGAAATATAAAAATAACATTAGTCCCTGTATGTTGGTTCCAGGAAATCAAATAAAAGGAAGAGAATTCTACCAGTCCTTATTAAATCTTAATTAAAGCTGCTAGACTCTTAGTAATACGGGTTAAATACACTTAACAGTTAAACTATCACCTGCAAAACTCTTGAAACCAAGCTTTCTGTAGTCTGAATATGAAGTTCAGATCAAGGTCTTTGAGGATAGTGGTTGCTTCAATCTCCGATTCTGGCTTATCCGTGGTTCGACCAAGGGAAGATCCTTTCAGGTCGAAGCGTCTATGGATGGTATATTCAGAACAGAAGAGATTTCCCATGATGATGAAGCGTACCTGGATCATATACTGAATTATACATTTTGCTACACTAAAACACATACTAATGTTGTCCTTGTTGTTTCATGTGAATTTCTAGCTGAATAAGTTATTCTTCCTAGCATTGGTGGCAAATATACCTTCTTCTGAGCAGTCCCATTTAACTTAACACAATGCAGACCATAAAATTTGGTCACTAAGGTGTTCTCATAGGACCTGACATGGTTGTAATAGGCAGGAAGCATCCTTATAAGCACCTGTACCATAAACCAAAATGTAATCTGACCATGGCTAATAGCTAGAGTTGATTTTCAAACAGATATATGCATGCAGAAAACTTCATGACTCACTTTTGCTTCTGATTTTTTCATTGTCTTTATCATGTATCGATCATCATTCGTCAAGTAAAAAAAACTACCACTTTTTCCAGGAGATGAGAGCTCGCGAAGCGCGTCATTTCCGCAGATGGATAGCATGTAATCTGCTGGATCCACCTTGAACAGTTTCCTCAGAGTCCTGAAGAGGGACAGGATTGGTGACAATGTTTGCTTTTTAAGCAAGGGAATCGGTGAACAAAACAGAAGAAACAGCAGCAGCACATATAATGCAGAGTCTATACCTGAAAACCAATGGGCAGTAGTCCTTCCATTTGAATTCCGTTGACTGATGCGGCGGAGTGTATTTGCTTCCTTCTGGAGGAAATCTGGTCCATACTTTTTCCTTAGGATCAAAAGCTGAAGCCTTCAGGTCAAGGGATGCAGATGGAGCAGGTCTTCCAACAGAATGCCTGTGCAATCACTCCATATCCAACAATGAGTAACAGAAGAATTGAAATTTGTACAAATGCATCCTAAGATTCCCTGATTGACCCATCTGAGGTAGCCTCAGGCGGCAATATAGGTGATTAGCTTTGACGAAATATCAAGAAAATTGTAACGACCATACAAAATTTTTGTCAAAACAAGAAATGAATAAGCAGCTGAACTCCATAAAGAGAGCCTTAAAAATGTAAGTAATACCTGATTCCTAGCTGTAGATTGAGCATAAGTTCATAATTCTTATGTCCTTTGGATATTGTCTCTCCTTGTCTCTTACAAGCTTTCGGTAATCTCATAATTGGCATCATCTTTGGAATCCCTTCCTCAGCATTTAGACCCAACAAATCAGCATCCGAAAATCTCCCACGGTCACCAGCAGTACTAGTATTATCCTCTCCCTCCCACATATTCATCCTATCAAATGCCCTCTCTATGCCCACACTTACCCTCCCATCAACAGACATCCTCCTGGGCTTCTCTCCACCACCGCCTTTCGATGAATTCCAAACTGCAAGCTTCTTCTGAGATGGCAATACTGAAACCCTCTCCCCGGGGCAAACCTGAGAATCAGACAAATGAACCTTGTACACATCCTGAGGATCCCATTCAAGACCTTCTACGGATGACTCTGAAGGATAATAAGTCCCATTTTGTTCACTTGGATCCTTACTCCAATTCCCCACATAAAAACTCCCATCAAGCCATTTGAATGTTCCATTCCCTTTAGGCAAACCATCTTCCCAATTCCCATCAAACTTATTCCCATTTGTCCACACAAAACCTCCCTTACCACACATTAAACCATTCTTCCATTCACCAACATAATGGTTACCATTCTTCCATTCATATTTCCCATTTCCCTCTTGAAATCCGCGGCGCCATTCGCCATCATACCAATCTCCATTCGAAAAATGCTTTAAGCCATGACCATGTTTCATGTTCATAACCCATTGTCCTCTATATGTATCCCCATTAGACCCGGTATATGTACCAATCCCATCCATATATCCACTCTTAAATTCTCCCTCGTAAGTAGCTCCAGAAGGCCAACTAAACCTTCCTCTCCCCATCGTTTTCCCCTTGTACCACTCGCCGACATACATGCACCCGTCGGTCCATAAATATTTGCCTTGTCCATGAGGGAAATTATCATACCATTGCCCTGTATAATAATCCCCATTAGGCAAAATCTTCTCAGCATGGTAAGGCTCCGCCAAGTTTCTATTATCATTGTCATCATCATTATCATCCTCGGCATGAGCTATAGAGATCGTACCAAAGATGCTATTTGCTCGTTTCTTCGCAGCTTGAGTCTTGCGTATCGTGGCCTCCCATGCCCTAAAAACAGTGCTTTGTTCTTTGCTCATTTTTTCCAATGCCTTGCTCTTCACGTTAATACACGAACATGACATGAGATCATGATGATGAAAATTAAAAAAAAACGAAGAAAACGTAGTAAAATCAAAATATAGAAACGGGGTTAAGTTTTACTATCAAAGAATGTTTCATCTTACACCATTTCCTGTTTCTTTTTGTTTTTGTGAAGGGAGCGAAAATAGCTATTGAAACTAGGAGACGCTCCTTTTTCTTCTCAAACCAGAAACAAATGTTGAGTTAATTTTTTTCCTCCACATTTTATTTACTGTATTTAATATTTGAACTGTAATTTATTCTTACGCTTGAGTGCACCTCGTTTTTGTAAAAGTGATGGTGTAAATGAGACATCTGTCACATCTTGGGACTAAGAGAGAGATTAATTTATAATCAAGAATATCACTCTCACAATTTGACCTAATATTGGAGCTATGGTGGTCTTAACCCTAATCCCTAGCTTATGATTCTCTTAAATTAATCTGTATCTATATATATTATGATACCTAATAAGGATAATTAGTTGTCTTGTAATCTAATTAAGAAAATCTGAACTCTGCATGATGAATTTTTTTATTATATGAGAACCCATCATCTAATTTTAGTTTGTGTACAGAATCATGAACTAGCTAGCGATGATGCTCTTGCAGTAGTTAGGGATCAAATTAAGGGGTTAAAGAAAATATTAATTCTCTCTCGAGCAAGAAAATAGAGATGAGAATTGTTTATCTCCTGCATCCTCTAAACACGGGAACTTGGAGGGCCGAGAGAAATTAAGGGACCTTATACTATTCTTAGCCCTTTGGGTGTTTTGGTACAAAAGTAGCTTCTAATTTTTGTGACTCCACTTTTTATTTGGAAAATAGTTTATAAACAAACTATATTTAAATGTTAAAATTTAATAAAACTAATCATTTATCACGTGTCGTGATAAAATAAATACTGTATTTTTTTTTTAATATTTTACTTGTTTCAATAACATTATTTATTTTTCTTAAATTCCCAACTCAAGAATCTTGAGAAAAAATAGTTAGTTCTATTAGTTACTTTATCGATTAAGAAAACACATTTATGAAAAAATAAAACTATTTGATTAAAGAAATTAAGATAGGGATATAAAATAAATTTATTTCTGATATAGTTTTAGAGTGAATATTTGTTTTTTTAGTGGATTTTTTAATGTCTCCTTCTCTTTCGTCCCAAAAAATTTATTTTATTTTTTTTACAAAAAATTAATTTTATTTTATATATTTTGAATCGTTTTGATGCGTTGATCTTAAAAATAATTTTTTAAAAATAAAAAAAAATATTATTTTGATGGATTTCAGCATGAAAAGTACTTTGAAAAGTAACCGCAACCACACTCCCAAACAGACTCGTGTTTTTAATTTTTTTATTTTATAATAACAAAAAACCACTTAATTTTTATTAATATTAATGACATTGAACACCATTTATTATAATTCTTTAGATAGAAAAACTCTCTCGTTAAAAATGCCATAAGGTAAAAATTATCAGGAATATATGGAAGGCTTTAGAAAAGGAGATTCTTGAGCTAGCTAGTACCCGTAGCCTAGGCAG
>Ga0307517_10003417_pt1 | contig 24704 bp, 31 predicted proteins | sample 23_EM_MG_FD_194515 | JGI IMG/M metagenome (GOLD analysis project Ga0307517, IMG submission 194515) | Populus trichocarpa ectomycorrhiza microbial communities from riparian zone in the Pacific Northwest, United States - 23_EM | ecosystem: Host-associated > Plants > Roots > Unclassified | place... | reverse complement strand
TCGGTTCATCTCATTTCGTCAACTCGGAATCGGATATATTCGACCTTCCGCCTAACGTCCACCCACACATCATCGGCAACGCCGCCGTCGGAGCATACATCGGCGAAATGGACTTGAAAGAAACGACACACAATCGATACATCTCCCCCGCCTCCAAATTTGTGATACCCTCGAACGTTGACGAAGATACCAAGCTGTTCTCTGGGTTCCCTCGATCTTATATCATGGGCGGAGGTGCTGAATATATGTTTGACGACATCGTCGCGCTCACGGAGAAGATGCAAGATGACGGAGTGGACGTCGTGATGGATTTCCCTCCGGATGCCGTGCACGCTTACCCTATGTTCGGTTGGCACGAGCCTGAACGAACCGAATCCTTCGTCAAGTGCGCTGCTTGGCTGGACGGGCGTCAGGCAACGACGGTGGTTGTAGAGCAATCACGTCAATCAGAAGATACCCTTGTGTAGATCCTCCTTATCTTACACGTTCCGCACTCGATGTCTGGATGCTGCTCGCAACTCAGGGTCGGTGAGACTGTCTCTAACACCTCAAGAGCATTGAGATCTGGGAACTGCACAGGTGAATAGTGGACAATAGTCGCCACGGGGATAAGTTCTACCATGCGTGATATCTACCACAGGATCGGGTCCTCGGGAGAAAAATATTGGGAAAAGGAAATAAGCACTCGAGGACGTTCCAATTGAGATGCGGAAGTGGGAAGAACGGCACTATCTTCATGAGACCCGATCTCTGCTCATCCTTAGATATCTACCCAGGTGGAATAAACGTCGCCTCTTCTCTCAATCTGGACAAAAGCTTTTTGTACTTGACCCGCTCCAATAAGAGACTCGTCCCGGGATCACACCAATTATCCCCAAAACATACTACCATCTTTCTCTCGGGATTTTCAGCGCCGAAGCGTTTTGCAAACCGATGAAGGTGGACCTATTCCGCCACCCAAGCTGGGTAGAGAAACGTAGGGAGCTGGGACGAAGTGATTAGGGGGAGAATGGCGTCGAGAACTACCCCAGGATTTTCCAGCCGGACGGAGACGTAACCGCACAAGCGTGTAACACGACGAGAGGTCCAACGAAGGGGAGACTAGAGGGAAATCAGGGCCGTCAGCGGGGTGAATCGACGTGTATCCCATACAACACTTGCCATCAGGACCCCCGTGGGATTGACGGGAATAAGATACAGGAACCAAAAAGCCATCGGCTCACAAGAATCACTTCGGACAGAAGATACGATATGTCGATTCTCAAATCGCCAAACCGTACGGAGGGCGGGACCCGATTGAGTGTTTGTGGGGGGAGTCCACACAATCGCAACGAGTCGTTACCTCCGAAGAGCGGGATTGGGAGAGCGCGGCCAGTAGAGAGGTGATGTGTGTGACGTGGTTAGCGACTCGGAGATATTCAATTGGATCAGACTTAGAACCCGTCGATGCGAAGCACTCCACGACGGAAGGGGACAGGAGAAAGTTCTGGTTTCTTCGACGTGAGCGAAAACGCGTATGTGCATCTCGAAGCCCTCCAACATGTTGACACGTACTATCGGTCAAAATCGATTCGCGGGTGGTGGTGCGATCCTAGGCTGACACCGCTTCCCTAACCCGCCCAAATCACAGAGGTAGATAGATTCGAAATGATATTTCTGGCTGCGCGTAACCGAAGCCATTGATACCAATGAGCAGGTAGCGACACGTTGGATCGGATAGCTGGAGGGGTCTGCAAGCTCGTCGACCACCTCGTCCACGAGTTCTTGGGGGAAGGTGCGCGTTTTTGCCATTGCGAAGCGGTGGACAGTCGAACCGATACATGCATCGTTGATATATGCGGTCCGGGCTCGAGCCATATGGTGTCAACCAAGCGTCAACTATTCAGAGGTGCGACAATCGGTGATCACATTTAGGAAACAAAGAGTTGATCGAACCAAAGGGAAACTACCGCGCTTACCCGCAACCGCCCGTCTGACTCTGAGCTGAATCAATGGCACATTTTCTGTTCCCGTCGTCGTCCCACCTATCTCAGGACTCGTCTTCCTTTCGCCGATGGCTCAATCTCAAGAGCCGCGGTTTTCCGCCTTCTTCTACGGGACCCTGATGAGACCCTGGATGCTCACGTGGGTAATCGACAACGACGGCTCCCACCTGCAAGTCCGTCCTGCAGTACTGTTTGTGAGTAACGGGTTCCACCATCGGGGAGTCGTAGTCTGTACAACTGAAGTGTTCTCGTTCAACCCGTCAATCGCGGTTAGGATCACACCAGGCATGAAGTCAAGGTACGCTACGCCGATTTGCCATCCGTCTACTAGTAGAGGACCCCGTCTGAGCGTGAACGCCAACCCACGAGGACAGGGAATTTCCAGGCCTGCTCCCATATTCCACAAGTAAATCCATGTTCGACGAGGAGCTGAAACCCGAGGAAAGGTCTGTCCGCGGTCTACTCGTCATTGGATTGACGGAACCGGATATGGAGGTACTCGACGATTTCGAGGGCGAAGGGGAGGTGAGTCTTCCTCCTCAGAGTAATCGATTTTGCGTTTACGCGGCGGGAACTCGGAAAAGAATTATACAAGGACGATGGTCACAGTTCATCCGCTGGGTCCCACCATCCCCTTCCCCAGCTACAAACCATCCGAGGGCTCCCCGTCCGTATCCGTTAGCGCGGAAGCGGGGCCATTGGGCCCACCGGTGCAATGCGATGCATACATCTGGAGCGGCCCGCTAGAAGAATTGACGAAGGAGTTTTGGGTACCGTAGAAACCCATGGACGGAGACGGTTGTTGTTCTCACTGCACCAGGCAACGTGTGAACTGTGATGATGCATGTTGTTCGTTTGGTGTCGGCGAAGGATAGGAACCAAGGAATAATCGCGAAAATAATGGAATTGGAAAGCGGTATAAGAAAAGCACACAGGACAGCATGTTCTCAAGTATGATCCAAACATGGAACCGGAAGGAATAGGTTCCGTACACTAGATTGCTCCAGGTCGCGAGTATAGTTTACCGCTTAGGTGGTCTCTTCTTAACTTCCTCCTCCTTGCAAGCGTGCAGCATGATCTTGTTTGGATGGCCGGGAGTCATACCAGAGTGCCCTTTAGACCAGTCGTACGAAACGGCGTAAGCAAAGATGTTTCCGTTTCGGTTGAAAGCAGTCGCGGGGATAGGACCGGGACATGGGTCGAAAGCTGTTCATCGTCGTAAAATAAGACATCGGAATAGATAATTGAGCGTTACGACATTACCTTTCAGTCGGGTGCGTGCATCCTTGTCCCAGAAGTTAACAGTACCATCCGAACCTTGAGGCCAGTGAGTGGACGGTAAACACACACAAGACAATGAACTCCTATACCGCAAGTGGAAAATGTTCCATGAATTGGATGGAACGAAATGTCGTTGACCGCAAACACCACTGATTGATCCTTGGTAGTCGGGGACGAATCTTTTCTGTGGCACTTGAAAGAGAAGTTGTTCCTTGGCGGCGGGTTAGGGTATGTTAAGGGAGTGGTTCGGGAGAGCGCCTACGATGCATCCTTGTCATCGACATATCTATGTTGTGAGATCAGATAATCATCTCGGGTCGATGTAAAGAGATTTCTCACTGGATGGCGACACGACCTTCGATTGTTCCAATGGCGAATCCATTCGCTGCAGGGAAGCAGGAGACCACTCGAGTTTGCCATTTCAACGGAGAAACCATGGTCTACCACGTACTATCATTAGTTGTTCTCGAGAAAATCCTCCGCGCCCAAGTCTCACCTTGTATGCCGCAGTGGGGTTGGTTAGGTTGAAAATCTGGATATGTCGCTCTGCCGTTCCGACCACCATCAGTGGGTAGGATACATCGAGACTGTAGCAACGTTCGGGGAGAGTGACAGAGGATACGGGGTTTTGACTTCGGATATCCCAGTACTAAGCTGCCAGGTGAGTGTACGTCGGCACGAGTGACACGATAATCTCGAACCTTGACTGTTTTGTCCCAGCTTCCAGTAACAACGATTCCACCACTGGGGGTATCGACGTACTTAACCACACGGATAGTGGCATCATGTTTTGCGATCTGAGTAGCTTGTCCGGTCTGAACATCGTACATTCGGCCGGCGTTGTCTGCCCCTGCTGAGATGAGACGGGTTCCCTCCTACGAATCTTCGTTAGCCTATGGTCCTTAGTGAAAGGGCTCGTAACGACGCACCTTGTTCCAGCATACACTCAGAACCGGCCCCTGATGCGGATACATGGCTTTTCCTTGGGTCTGTCCATTCGCGCCAACTTCGTAGATGCGGACCTAGAGATGAATAAGTCCATTGATCTGCGACCACAAGTGCCAAAAGAACGCGTACGTTGTTGTCCCAACTACCGACCGCGAGATAGTCCGCTTGTGGAGAGAAAGCGAGGGAAGAGACCGAATCTGGGGGTGGGTCGGCGACCTCGATGTCTTTGTCCGAGGCTGCAGCAGTGGTGCTCGTCGCCGTGCCAAAGAACGACATTACGTTCTACACACGACGCTGTGGATGTGTGAGTTGATGGTGGAAGGCAAGACACCAATGAGCGTCGACGCGGCGGGGGAAATGGCGCTCGTGACTCTTGATGATCCTCCACCATCGTCTGGTGGCTCCCCTTCAGAACAACTTTGTTTCTTCGGAACGAACCCGTTCGCTGCTCTGTTGGCCGATGTTTTACCCGAAAAATACGACAAGCCCACCGGAGGTTGCCTTGGCGGAATCCAAGCGCACGAACTAGCGGTATCCCGATAACCCACACGATCCTCTGGTCATCATATGGTTACCCCATTCCTCATCGGACTGTTTCGATGGCGTATGTGTACTTGACGGTCCTGCGATTGGTACCTCCAGCTCACGTCCTCCGCTGCTTATTGGGCGGCACAGGAAACGCGTCTCACGAACGTAATAATCTCTACATTGGGAGCAGTCAACGTGAGGGAGACCACGCTGCCCGTGGCCGTCAAACCCAGGGGATCGTTGATTCCCCGGGTCCGACGGGTTTCCTACGCCGTTGTTCGTCAGCCCTAGACCACTGGATGAGAACCCCGCTGTCTTGGCACTGTCTTCGCCTTTGTGCATCAGCCTTGCTGATTGAGAGGTGCTCCTATCCACTCAGTCCACATTGTCGAGTCAGGGACGTAAAGTGCGCCGTCGGCGCTGGCGCCTCCCATGATCCCGCCAGCGATCGACCGCTACGATCAACGATCCTCAACTTGACAATACAGTTCGCGTCAGGTTTCTCAGCTCAACTGACCTGAAGTAGAACAATACCGATCCCTTGAAGAGTTCGAGATACACCAGAAGCGTAATAGCGGCATCCACGTCAGCGGTCTTCTATCTTGAGCGGTTCTAGCACTATGAGAGATTTATATGCTCCGCCTCTCATTTCCGCCCCCATCTCTTCCCATCTCTTCCCGCCATGCCTGGACGCAAGGCCGGTCGCAGCTCTTCCAAACCATTCAAGGCTAAAGCCTCGAAGCCGGTGAAGGTCAAGGCCTCCAAGCCCGTGAAGGTTAAGGCTCCGAAGCCTGTCAAGGTCAAGCCTGAAAAAGTCAAACCTGTGAAGGTCAAGCCGGTCAACGTCAAGCCTGGGAGGATTGCACCAACCCCGCGTTTCGTCGCGTCTCCGCTTCCCCCACCGAAGTCTCCTCCCCGACTTCCTCTGAAGACAGCTCTCAAACCGCCTTCGAAAACACCTCTGACCCTTCCTCAACGGATTGAAATCGCTCCTCGCAAATCGCCTTCTTCGTCTTGGTTGAAAGCTCCTCCACCCTCTTTTTCCCAAAAATCCTCTTCCAACTCGCCCTTCCTTTCGAACCCATCCTCTCCTTATCCTCCAGACCCGAACAGGTTTCCCGGTCCATCATCTACGTCCAAATTGAAATCATCCAAATCCGTCCCCGACTTCGCAGGTAGTATGCTTTATCAGGGTGGTGAACCGAGTCTGATTCTTTTGCAGTTGGTGGAAAACCGAGCGGTATTCTCAAACCGTCCAAGAGCAGTCAGGCTCTTAAGAAGCCGAACAAGGGTTTTTTTGAGTCTGATAGACCGCCAGTTCCCCCCTCGATATCCAAATCGAAATCAAGTTCGAAGCTGGGGCAGGACCCTCGCCGCGTTCAGCCGTCACCACCATCCAAGATCAAACCGACCCAGCTCACTGTGGTATGTGCTTCCTGTTTACGGTAGCATAACCGTCCGTGTGCTGACCACGTCTGTACGCAGAGGGGAGAGAAAGAGACAGTAAAGAAACCCGGCTTCTTCAGTAGGCTGTTCGGGATCGGGAAATCCAGTAAACTCGAGCGTCCTGAAGGACCCAAACTTCCCCAGCCTCCCAAATCTGTGAAGAAAGTCGTGTCAACCCCCCACCTCACAGCCAGTCACATCGCCAAGCCCAATACTGCTGCCAAGCCCAATACTGCTACCACGCCGAGCCCTGTTGTCAAGCCGAGCCGCGTTGTCAAGCCCAGTACTACCACAATCCCTAGTTCGACGTCCGGAAGACCAGAAGTCAGGCCTGTAAAGAACCGACCTATCCGACCCTCTGTAGAGCCTGTCGATCACCGTTACCGCACTCGCCCGGCCCACCCGTCCGAGCCAAAGTACGAGGTGAGCGAAACGAATGTTGGTTTACCCATCCCTCCTCCTGATCCACTATCTACCAGTCAACGGTCGATTACAGTCACCGGCGCTATGGTCACGATATCACGTACACTCATAGCTCCTCTGGCTATGATACCCATTACGAGACGAGCGCATACTATGGGGCGGACCAGTCAACAAGTTATTCCCACGGAGGTTATACGGATACGACGACTTATGAAGATTCTGGCTACCAATCTGTCGATAATGGCGCTCTGTATACATCCTGCACAGTATGTGAGATCCCTACGACATCCCCCCACCCTGTCCATTGAATGCGAATTGACAGGTCTGTCATGTTAACCCCCAATACGTCGACCCGAACACTGGGCAAGCGTGGCCCTATTGTTCCGACACCTGTCAGGCTGCTGCCAATCCCCAACCACAACAGGCTCTTTGTACGGTATGTGCAATCGTTCTCCGACCATGTGACAAACTCCTGAAGTGATTGCCGAACCATAGGTCTGCCAGACTAACCCTCAACACGTTGATCTAAGTACCGGAACAGCATACGCTTACTGTTCCCAGGATTGTCAGGCTGCTGAAGCTGCGAGTCACCAAGCACAATATTCACAGCAGCAACAGGGTACCTACTCTTAACCCTTGTGTTACTTTCCACTCAACTTATCTATCTCTTAGTGACAGCGACGTGCAGTTACCCTGGTTGTAGTCTCCCTGCTACTTTGTATGCAGATGGTTCCGGGTGGAACTATTGCAGTCAATCTCATAAACAGTACGTAGTCATTTCACTGCTATTTAGAGAATTAGCTGACCTCGTTATCACATAGCTACGCTCTGAATGGTTGTATTAATTGTCGTCAGGCTGAACAATTCGGGGCAAATCCCCTTTGCCAAGCCTGCGATCACACACTTAGCCAGTATGCTCCGATACTGGTTCAAGTACCCTCGGACAACAAGATATTCTGGGACAGTAAGTCCCGCACGAACGAAAGTATTCTTGGGATGTCTGATCGTTTGATACAGCGACCGACCAATTCACCGGACAGTGGTCTCACCCCACGAAATGTCCAACGGTTCATGCAGTGTACAGAGTTGTCGGATCTCAGCAGAGCTGGGATGCGTATCATTCCTATCGGTGTGTTGTCTCTCCGATTACCGTTGAGGAGGCTCGCGAAACAGAGCTGATGGTGACCGGGATGACAGCGACCAGCTCGAGTACTACGGGCAGTTTGCCGCTCGAGGGAAGTATGTTGGGAACGAGTGCCTCCTGTGGCACGGCACACGGAGAGTGTGTAATCTCGGTGATCCAGGGAACACTACACTCTGCACGAACCCGGGTTGTGCGTTGTGTTCGATCATCTACGGTTCGTTCGATGTTACCAGAGTCGCGACGAATACGGGTTGGGCGAGGTTCGGGGCTGGGATATACACTTCATCTAGATCTTCCAAGTACGTCCATAAAAGTAACCCGGGACGGGTATCGGACTTGACGGTTCTCCTTTAGGGCTAACGGTTACTCGACAAACAACTGTTCCTCAAACTACAAGGTGATGCTCCTCAACAGTGTCGCGGTCGGTAAGGCATACGAGACGTATCATAACAAACCGACCTTGGTCTGTCCTCCAAAGGGTTGTAATTCGGTACGTCAGCTGTGTTTCAGGCGGTAAACCAAGCTGAGTTTGGTTAGGTTTATGGGAAGGCTGGCGCGGACTTGGATTACGACGAAGTCGTGGTATATACGAACGACGCAATCCGGCCAGCTTGGTTGGTGTTGTATGCGTAACGGATAATCGTCCCGGGGGCGGTTGTTCTGTGATGCCGGCCATGACACGATTCGTATTTGTTGTAACAGTTAATGTACAATGAGGAACTAATGAAATCCTAATGCTGTGTTTTTTTATACCATAGGCCCTCGAGCCAGATATCCGCAGGCCACTCCACTGGATGGTTATGTGGGCGTGGCGGATAATTGGGTGGACGCCGTGAGATTCGGGGGTGATTGGATGGAAATAGAACGAAGTGCCGCCTCCACGTCGTCCCAAAGGTCCCACTGGGCCCAAACCCCGATGACGATGGAGACGATCATCCAGCACGACTGTTCAGATATACGAGTGGACCCCGTCTCGGCGAAACATAACTTGTCGTATTCCTCAGGTCCACCCGAAGATACGCGTTTCTGTACGAGGGCGCCAAGGAGGGATATGCATGCGCGCACAAAGTTCCGTAGGAGGTTCATGTCGTCCGACGAGACGAAGTCGCCGATTCGAGTGAGGATGGAGAACATCCACCTCGCGTGGGTCTCTGTCAGTTTCGGCTGTTCTGGATCTGTTTCGATCCAGTGAATGAAGTACTTGAGTAGATGGAAGGCGGTTTTCTACCCGAAAAGAGTCAATTCCCTCCTGCCAATTCTCAAGGAGGAGTGGGGTGTCGTACCTCATCAATCAAGCGCAACATCGTTGGTGTTGGCTCTCTCCGTGTTCGTGATCCGTCCTCCGGGGGATTATCAGACGGTGAAGGCGTACCATGCGGTGTGGGGAGGGACGCCTCTGCTTCTACACCTTCAAACCCACCCTGCCAGTCTTCCTCGTCTGCAAAACCACGCATCCCCTTCCCAAACCTCCGTTTATCTTTGTCCGCCTTGGGTTTCTTCGGAGGGTTCCATTCCAACTCGGGTGCTCCAGCGATGAACGCCCACCACCCAGCACGATTCCTCATTTCGGGAATAGTATTTGATGGGAGGGGAACTTGAACGTTGATCGTGGGTTGGTCCATATTCTAGTATGTACTGTGAATCGGCGAACCTTCGAAAGAGAGATAGCTTCAAGCACACCTTCTTAAGGTTCCTGAACCGTTCCTCGACAACACTCCGCCATTCCTCGGATGGCATCGCGGGTGTTCTTGAAGTGCGGCTTTCAGATGAACCGGGCGTAATGTCTGCTGACCCTTCTGGCAACGCGTATGGATTATCAACCCTTGTGATATGAGGAAGCAGACTTGCATCGCGTCTGTGAATCCGGTCAGCACGAACGGTACATATTGCCCTGGCCACGGAATCCCCGCATACCTTACAGTGAAGAGGAATTGGGCACCATCCTCCGGTACGCCATCAAAGTCGAAAGGTAAGTCCGCGACAGGAAGAACCTGTTTGCCCAACACGTGCTCGTTCTCATCTTCTGAGCTTTCGTAGTCGTTGCGTTTCCGTTTGCCGACAGCGGACATGATTAGTGCAAGGTGAAGAACCGGACAATGTCGATCACCTCCCTCCCATCACAACTGCTGTTGTCTAATCGATTGGCGTGGTTTCGCAGACCTCAACGACGGGGGACTGCCCTCGCTGTTAGCTGGCGCAATACACAGGCCCGACTCTTTCTACCTCGACCCATGTATTCCTGACACTGTTTCCCCTCTTCCCCCGACACACGGGGCCGCTGTCCAGGAGGCACAATATACCTCACTGACTCTCCGCTGCAACTCCTTTCACAAGAACAAACCCGCGGGTTCCGGTTCCCCCACAGTCGCATCATCTAGGGGCCCGTCGCGCGGTTCGCCTCATCTTCTGGTAATCAAATTCTTGTCGGGGACCTCCTACTCATCTTCTCGGTCGACTGTAGGTTTCGTCAGTGAGACCGAATGCTTCTCGTCTGCTACGTCCGTTATCACCAACCCGTGGTGAAAATAAGAAACCGTGACCCTCTGAATCGCACATCCTAACGCCTGCGTTCGGGCTATGCACTTTGGATATCTCCAGGCAGGGGCCCCACGCACGTGTGACGATCAACTCCGAAGGCACTGTTATCGAAGATCTTGTTTCTGGGTCAGAAAAGCCCGTCCATCTCCAGCCCCCGGAAACTCGAAAACCGGTTCGTGAGCTGTGTTGCAGGGGTTTTTGATTTGGAACTCAGCCACACTGGCGTCCGTCTTTCCCTTGTTAACCCCATCTCAAGCTGAGAGAAAGAACAGGTATGTATGGAGCCCTGGATTTCTTACTCCACCACTTTAGCCGGTCTCCGAAGTGCATTTCTGTCACTCCTCGACTCTGCCCAGTCTGACCAGGTGCCACAGACACATTCCTTCTACAGTTGAAAGACCAACCACATCAAGGGTAGTACCCTTCGTGATCATGCTAAGCCATTGTCCAATGATGGGTTCAGTTACATCTATTCCTGGTCTGCCCAAGGGCATTGGAGCCTCAGGACACAGGTAAGATTGACCAAATTTCACCTGGCCCAGCCTTGGTGGTAATGCTTACTCCACTCTCTTAGCACAACTCCCAGTATGATGGGTCAATAAAGTTGCTGGTTGACAAGGTACAATACACTCCACCATAACATTGCAGGACCACACACTGATGGCATCAAATTTCCTCCCCTCTCCCATAGTTCCTACTGTTGGTCAACTCTTCAAGTCAGAGTATAGACAGACAAAAGCTAGATCTCTACACACCTGATGCACAAGGGGATGGTACCCTCAATGACTCCAGAACAATGTTCACACAGCCTGTTTATCCTTTGGACATGTGAATAATAGCCATCCATGGCAGAAGAGAAAGTTCCTGTCAAATGATTTATAACAACCGGAATCAAATCAGTGGATAACCCTCCATATATCATATCAAGCCTGTAGCAAGAGGGTTGCATTGATCAGAAAAGAGGGATCAGAATAGGTAGACATTCAATATTGAAAGTTCACTTCATATGGTGAATACAGTTATAGGATGCTACACAAACTACATGCCTCTACTGAGAAAGCATATGACTGAAATCCAGAATTAAGATTTCTCCTGTTTCATAACCAGCAATTAGATATTGACTATCCCACTGTGCAGCATAAGGCTTTCTACCAGACAGCTGGAAAACCACCTTTCCAGTGACCCTATCCTCAATCCCAACAAAACCAATGTCTGACTGACTTGTACCACCAATAAAATCTAGGTGGGGTCTGTCTGAAGATGCTGTAGATATCTCAGTGGGGGTTGAGCCTGGAATCCCAAAGTCCCAGCCTAAGGTTGATGACCCCCCACAGCGAACTAGGACTTTTGAACCATCTATCCAAAGAGGGTCAAGGGTACATGGATATTCATTCTCTAGTGATTCCTCAACTGCAGACATCCCCATCTGTATAGACTGGACTTGAATGATATAGTCATCCACATGAAAAACTCTGGACCCATCTCCTGATATCCTGAGACCCCTGGGCTCATATCCAGTTCCATTCATTGTCTGGAGCTCACCTTTCTCAGCATCCCAGACATGGATTTTCCAGCCCTTATCAGGATCATATTTGCACCCAACAATGGCCAATCTACCATCAATCAGTTGCATGTCTCCTGTGTAAATGTCTTTGGCTTGAGTTTCAAAGGATTCCTTGCAGAGGCCAGTTGAGATGTCCCAGGTCTTCATCACCCCTGCTGAATCAACTGAAAAAGCCAACCCTTCCTTTGCTTGGAGACTGACAGCCCTGATTGGGGCTGAGGTGAGTAGTATGGACTCTGTATGAGGTATAACTGGGTTTGCTGATGAGGCACCAATTTCCCAGGACTTGACTGTACAGTCTTCAGCTGCTGAGACAAGGGTGAGGGAGGAGGTAAATACTATGGAGGTGATATCCCTTGTGTGTCCAACAAGGGTTTTGATGAGGTGAGGGTTTGGGCCAGTGATATCCCAAAGATAGATAGTGTAATCAGCAGCACAAGCAATAAACCTCCCATCAGGGGAGAAACAGCAATAGTTGGGTTCAACATGTGCAAGGTTAAATACTGCTATGGTTGCCCCAGAATCAATGTTTTGAATGGTAACAGCTGTCTCTTTGCATGAAACAAACTGAGTGTCATCTGAGGAGAATGCAACATGGGTGCCAGCAATCAGGGAACCAATCTGATGACCATCTGTGTTCCACTTCTGTACAGTACCATCCCTAGATGCAGACAGGAGAAGTTGAGAGTTTGTGGGGGAGAAGCTGACAGTTGTAACTTCATTGTGTTCCATTACAACATGACACTCTCCTGTTCTGATATTCCACAAACAAATTGTCCTATCATCAGATCCTGAAGCAATTGTTGTGTTGTCTACTGAGATGGAAACAGAGTGGACTATACCAGTGTGGCCATTGAAAGTTTTGACAACCCCACCAGTCTGGAAATCCCAGAGCTTGATGGTGTTATCATGACTCCCAGATACAAGCAATGTTCCATCTGATGAAAAGGCAAGAGACTGGGCACAGTTCTTGTGCCCATGGAGAATAGCTGTCTGGCTGCCTGTCACTGCATCTGAAATAGTAATGTCTGTGCCTGGACAACCAGTAGCAATGGAGTTGTTCTTGTATGCAAGACAAAATGGAAATGTCCCATTCCAGGAAATTGTGCGGGTGCATGCACTCCATTCAGCTGGTTTCACCACTGCCTTGATCCTTTGGGGGAATTTTCCAGTATAGTACTCATGTAGCCAGGATGAGGAGGGGCAAAGTATGAGAGCAGAGCCATATATTTGGGAAGGAGAGTTGCAGATCATGTCAAAGTTTTCCAGGATGAAATGCTTGCTATCACTTGTCCACTTGTCAGGAACTCCTGTCTGAACAGATGTAAATACAGGTTTTGGCTGAAACTCTAAAAACAGATGACTTACCAAGACACACCATTGCTGGATGTCATTGAGAGCATAAACACCAATGTCGAGCTTTCCCATGAGGCCCAGGACCTCAACCCAAAACAGAAAACCAGTTGGAAAGAACCCATTGATTGCCCTCTGTACTTCCTCAACACAATCTTTGCTGCCAGAAACCTTCACAAGATGCTTTGTCCAGAAGCAGCATGCATATCCCAGTGAATCCCCAATATAGGTATCCCTTTGTGTTGCAAGGTCCTTGACCTCACTGAGGATAGCACAGTCATCCAGATTGCAGATATTCCTTTTTAACCTCTCCCCCATCACATTGAGGCATGAAAGCAAGATTTCATTATGATGAGTTGAAAGGTCTATAAAGAATCGGGTGTCTGTGCATCGTCCTGGATTGGTAAGGAAGTCAGGGAATGATTTGTGGAAAATCCGGACTGGATCTTCTGTATTGTCCGGAATCAGGAGGAGAGAGTGGAGGGTATGCAGGGCACTAGAGATTCTGGATGGGGTGCCACAGTTCCTGAGGAGATTGGAGAGGGACTTGATGGAGAGTGGATGGAAGATGAGGACCACTGCCCCAACCACAGATTTGAAACGGGAGTACAGCTCATGGTCACTGTAATCAATGTCATGGAAAGCTTCCTCCAGGACTCGTGTATAGAGGAGATCAACACCTGACCTTCCTTCATGAGAAGTGTCTTGTGAGAGGGAGATGATGAGAGCAAGCCTCTCGTCAGGTGGGTGGTGGTGGGATGCAACAAACTTGACAACTGTTGAAGCAAAGATGAAAAATCCAGCTGCTTTCTTGCAGAGGATGTCAATGTTGTGTGGGCCTGGCCAATCCTCCACAAGGCCGCAGTCACGTCGGTTCTTGGTGATCTTGATGAACCGAGTCTTCAAGAACAGTTTGATATCATTGTCCACCAAAGAGGGTTCAACCTCATGAAGCCTGAGCACATCTGTGTGGGGCTGAAGTGACTCCAAACGGAATCCAGAGTGAATCCGAGGTTCAGGCCTGCCGGTGATGAAGAATTTGACAAGCGGGATGTCATCCACATAACGGGAGAGGACGGACAGGAGCGCAGACGCAGGCTCCTCGTCTCGACACTCGTCAAGGGCATCAATGACAATGAGGGTTGGAATTTTTGTTGCCTGGAAAGGGCTGACGATGAGTTTCTCCATCTGTGAACAGAGGGCCTCCCGCCCAACGTCAGGGCTTGTCTTCAAGACCGGAAGCAACTCCTTTCGGAACTCCGGGTACAGATGAGCGAGCTGGAAGGCGAGGGTAGGAAAGATGGATCGAAGATTGCTCCTCTCGTCGAAATCCCGGGAGCAGAAGAAACTGGCCCCTAGCTTCCCATCTGCAAAACACATCTCCGCAAACGTCTGAGCGATCGTTGATTTTCCTGTCCCGGCAAGACCGTTGAGCCAGAACACTCGTTTATCGTGTTTGTCCTTGGACCACCGCTCGAGCTGGAAGAGGACATCTCCCCTGGTTCCCTTCATGCATCCCTGTCCGCGTCCGCAGAGGTATCCAGCGTCAGCAACGTGATACATGCGGTCGAGAAGGGCCAGGTCCGCGCTGTCCTGTTGGCCGATTACTATGCATAGGTAGGTAGCTGGGGCGAGAACTTACGACTAGCTGACGAGCACTGTTGTATATATCTTGTTGTAAGGAAGTCTGAGGTGCGTGTTAGATGTGGTGGAGGTGGATCATTTGAGAGTACGTGCCTGGTAGTCCATCACTGCCTCACAAATATCATCCACCAGATCATTGAGCCTCTGCGCGTTCTCAGTGTTGTTCAAGAATTGCGCAATATCCTTCTGAGTCGTCATTGGGTCCAGAGTTTTGTGGACGCCTTCCAATTTCCTAGCGATCCCCGTTTGTCAGCCTCAGTTCCCGACCTTGGAGAGGCTGAGCTTACCGTGCCAGCTTCTTTCTCCTCGCTTCCTCCTTAAAATCGTCCTCAGAAACAGGTGCACAGAGTGATTCGACAAGCGCTTCGACCCGGGACCCCAAGGACTCTATCGTTCGTTTGTTGACCATCGTTTGCTGGGAGAACCGTAAGCATCACGGATCGAGCAAACGAAGGTGGACCATACCTCGCAACTATCGAGGATAGCACAGAGCCCTGCAGCGACAGATTTAAGCGGGGGAAAGGCGTCTGAAGCTCTTTCCACCGTCCGGAGGATTAATTTGGCCGCCGAAGCCGCGGTAGATATCCAGTTCGATTCGACCTTGGATGTGGCGGCGTCACCATGGCCACCATCAGGAGTCGATGAAGGTCCTGCATCATCTGTCAGAGGCAGTGGCTGGAATGGCCTGGTTCACATACCCTCGGACTCCCCATCTCGTGACGAGATAGGGGGAGCGTTCCCAACGTCCGATTGAGGGGCATTGGATTGGTCCCCTCCCTCTCGACCAGACACACTTTCAACCTCCACGTGTGGAAGCAGATGCGGATCACCTTGGCTGGATTCTCCCAGGTCATGTCCCCTTTCAACCACCGATCGCGGAACTGGATTGTCTTCCCCACCGGTCTTGCTGTTTTCTCCTCTGACCTCGCCCTCCACGACGATGCTGGCAGGCCCTGATTGCAAAGATAAGGCCGAGCGGTTGGATCCCTCGCCGCCGGCATTGGCCCCTCCTCTACCTAGCTTGCCTCCGATTCTCGATAGTCCGTACTTCATCTTCTCCCGAGCTTTAGAGAAAGGCTTTCGGAAACTCATGTTGTAGCAGGAGCAGTGCAGATGGCGATGTGGTAGGGATGGTAGTCTGACACGTGGTTCCCACCCCGTTCGGGCCTCCAGCACTGACAGCCGCAGAGAGGCGCTCAGTTTCACTAGGGTCCTGCGAATATTCTCGAACTGCTCCCCGTCCGCGCGTATCCTCCCGGCATCTTCTCCCCCGCCTTCAGATAGCCCGCGCTCACCCTGGCCGGCTTGGACCACATCGCTCATACTCTCGGCCCAAACGTCCCCTCGTCCGTATCAGCCTGTTCTTTGGTCATACATCGTCAGTACGCTCAATAAATTTGTTTCCTGCTGACCCCTCCGACAAATATTCGGCCCAGAAATCTACGATTCAACTACCAATGCTCTGGATTGGCCGAAGTCGGTTATCCGTCGTTTGGTAACACTGACCCCAATGACCCCAATTTTCATTCACGTTCATATTTAGACCCCGCGGAGATATACAGTCCGCTCGCGCTCTTGTCTCGTTTTCGGTACCCGAGGCTTTATAATGAACTGTTTGCGAGTCGCTCACTCCAAAGGCGATATCTCTGAGTCCATGGTAAGACCGCACCCCGAAGACGTCCAATTCCTTCCTTCTCTTACGACTCTCTCCGTCGGCAGGCCCTCCAATCGTAGCATGGACAGGCCAGAGCCAGATGAGAGTCTCCACGGACACGATCCACTGCGAAACGCACTCAACGACTTGGGAACAATGTCCATGTTGTGTGGATTTACCAACATCGGTTGTCCCGCCCCTCTTCTAGCCGTGCATTTTTTGGCAGTAAGCAGCCGCTTAAATGCGTGGTGTTTTAGCAATGCTGGACGCCCTGACGCCTGGACCATCCCCTGACGGTGCCTTCAACTATGATGGATCCAATGTGCCTGGCATTGTGCGCCCCTCTGCCATGACCGGCCACTCCCTGAATCATCTATGATCGCTATTTTAGGTCTCACCCCTGAGGACCCGTCGACTCAGATACTCCAGAATGGGTGATGACGAGGGTCTCCCTCCATGACGGGTCAGGTCGGTCAGAACTCAAGCTGGTCTCCCCTGACGAATTTAACGACGACGGTCGAGCTTTCTGTCCGGGAGACGATTCCTATTCGAAAGCTGACGACCCCCACTACTGGCAAACAGGTAACCCTACGGTCACCACCACCAAGGACAATCCTCAAGATCACATTGTCCAAGAAGGACATTCACGATCTGAACTACTTGGATGGGATGATGGGTGGTTGCAATTGGCTCTGTCCCACGGGGTGGAATCTGGGGAGGGGTATGGGGCGTATTCCGATCCATTGGGGTGGAATCCCGTCCAGTCCTAACCCTGGCAGCGTGTTATCCGGTGACCAATGCCCTGGGCTCTGGACCCCAAGGCTTGCGGAAACGCGTCCGGCTGCGCTCTTGTCCCGTTTCAAATTTTCACCAAGTTCGGCCGTTCGCGAAACGTTCCCTTTGATCGTGATAACTCCACACATGGCCAACTGTGATTCGGAACCCTAGAGGCGAAGCGCACAGAACGTCGTCCCTACGCCTGACCACGGTGGATGGTAGCAGCGTCCAAGCGATGGACCCAGGGTTAAGCAGCCCATGAAATCGGCTCAAACTGATGTGAGAAGGACCTCTGTATTACACACCGTGTTGTATAACCAACCTAACTTGGAAGCCTCAAATATTCCGAACAGATGAGTACGAAAGGTGTAGCAGGGGTACGAAAAGGTATAAACTGGGATCAGATTGAAAGAGCGACGAATAAACGAGGGCTGTGTGGGGACAAGGAGGGCGGCGATTTGTCTGAACGTCGACGGATTCAGAATTCTCGAGATTAGGCAACGAAATTGTAGGGTGAGCAAAACGCATGTGGCAGCTATAGAGGTGGAATTGGCAAAGCAAGCTATTCGCGAGACACACCCGGTCAATGCCGCGAACTTGAAAACGGGATCAAGCAGAACGAAAAGTGTACGTGGTAGACCATGCGACACGAGACCATCAGTTCTAGCAGCATCCAGAATACGAGGAGGCAGGAATGTATAACTGAGGCTCTCCACCAACTGAGGAGGCCGCAACGCTGCCAGTGCTGTCCACAGTAACTCTGCCGCAGGAGAATATTTCGACAAGTTCCGTGCCCGGGGCATAATCGGTACCGTGGACATTCCAGTATGCGGTGCCGTTTGATCCGACATTTGTATACAGAGCCAACAACGGGTGCTTGTAAACAGCCAAGGTTGTTGCGGTAACCTCGGGGAACGTCATGGGGGTGGTGAGGTATCCCGGACAGGCTGAAATTGCGGATTTGCGTGCAGCATTGAGAGCTTTGACGTGGTCGACGAGCTCCTTCTCTTCAACGTAACCCGAGAGCCATAACCTGCAATGGGAGGTTGAATCACGGGTGACACGTCACTGGAGGTTGAGCTTACGCTTCACGATTGAAGGGGTCACCACCACCGGTGTAACCTTGCTCCTGACCTGAAAATGTGTTGATGATCGCTGGCCAACAACGGTTTGCCACGATAACGCACCGTAATAGAGGATAGGGATGCCGTCATGGATGAAAGGGAACGCAATGAAATTCTTGATCCTCTAGTGGTTCGATTGAGTACAAGGGCTATCACCAACCACGAAAGTCACTCACCGCGATATCGCCGGTCAACGATGGGAACCTTGGCTGGTCATGATTCTCTGAGAAAGTTCCGGATCCAAACAACCCGGTCCTGTATGCACGTTGAGCTTTCAAGACGACATCTGCGAGAGCACTCAGATTTCCAGTTGACGTCTGGAATGCAGGGACTAGCTGGAACCATGTTGGATAGTCCAAAACGCCGTCGATGATACCTGCAAACAGTCTCGATTCGAAACAGATGGTGGTAGGGAGTTAGCAAAGCACGAACGTGTGTAATCTGCCATGTAGGCAGTATCTCCGTGAAACACTTCGCCGATGGTATAGACACCGGAAGAAGCAGCGAACGCCGGCCAAAAGTGTTTCCTGACGTGTTTGACAGTGTCGATACGAAGACCATCGATACCGTAATCCTCCACCAAAGATTCAATCCAGCGGATGAACGTTCTCGCGATCCATGGGTTCTCCGTATCGACATCCGCCAAAACAAGCGTGTCGTCACCCAACCAACACTGTTCGACGTCCGTCTGATTGTTGTAGTCCGTAATCAGACACCTGGGATGGAAATAGCTGGACTTGTCGAGCGGGTTGAACGAAGCAAAGGTGGCAGACGAGTTGGCGGGTCCGAAGTGGTTGACTACAACATCAACCATGAGGTACATATCTCGAGCGTGCAAGGCGTCGGAAAGCGCAACCAAGTCGCCAGCAGAGCCAAAGTGAGGATTGATTTCGTAGATGTCTTGTGCCCAGTAGCCGTGGTAAGCTTCTCCGTAAGCGGTAGAACCTTGGACATTGGCAACAATCGGTGAGATCCAGATGGCATCAAAACCCAGATCTTGAATATAGTCGAGTTTGTCGATGATGCCTCGATAGGTGCCGCCACAGTATTTGCGGTCATCGGTCACGCACCGGGGGGAGTCAGTACCCTCGACGGCAAACCTGTCGGTCAAGAGCTGCAACGAATCCACGTAAACCAAAAGACCAGCATTAGTTAATGAGAGAACAGGCGCACACCTGGTAGATAGATCTGCTCTGCCACTCGTCGACAGAAGCTGCGAGAGAGCCTGCCGCGAAACATGTGGCCAGCGCAAGGGCGCGTAAGATAGACATGGGGGCAAAGGAGAACCAGCGAGCCAACGGGAGCAGGATGACGTTTTGGACCTTTTTACGACGTGATGACCGGAAGGGAAGAACAAACCATGTTTCTGTTCCGGCGACGCGGACGCTGTCCAAAGTCCAGCCTTCCTGGCAGCAATTGAGACGCGTCTGGACCGCGTAAATGATCCTCCGACTCGACCTTGGGGGAAGGGGAATCAACCGCCTGAGTCCATGGTGTTTGATGAACTGTGACGTCAACCGACCCGCGAGGGACGTGTTTACGATAGTGGTTGGGCGCTGCCCGCCCCCGACACTGAGAACACACATTGCAGCGTCGAACGTAGAATTTGTGAGCGATGTGAGTGTGGTTTGGGCAGAATTCAAACCGAGTTCATTACATCCACTCCTGTTGACATGCAACTCTTATGCTTGAGGACTATAACATGTACTTCGGTGGTCTCATTCACTATATTGAAGGGATTATGGTGCGTGCTACATATGCTGCTGGTTTCACTGCCCTTCGCACAGACGGCAGAGTAACCAGCTGCTCCAGCACTGAGTACACCGCTCCCTCCCTGCAACTCTTGATCAACACATACAAGTTGATGAGCTTAGAACACAAAAGCCTGACAGATAGGTAAGCAGTAATTTGATGAGAATGTGCGCAACACAACGTACCCGTAGAGCCTGGGGAAGACTACGATCGGGTATAACTTATGGCGAGCCTTCAGACCCCTTCAATCTCCATGTGTTGTGGAAATACTTTGGTGAGAATAGCAAGCAGCGCATCCCGAGGAGTTTCAATGTTGGTCTTTCTAGGAGTTGGCAGGTATAGGTGCACGAGCGATACCGCGCTGTCAGAGAGCAGATGCCCGCGACTATCACAGCCAACTCACAATGAGTGCAGCGAGCAGGAGTTAAGTCCATCCATGTTCGTAGGTGTACGCAGGGTGGAAAATCCGGGTAACCGGGGGCTTTGTGAGCAAGCGGGGGGAGTTTGGTTCGGATAACATGGGTTTGTTTGATGAAGCCTGGTCATGAGAACCCATTCGTCAGCCCAAGAGGTGTGATGTGACGCAATGAGAGGCGCGCCGCACGAAGAAAATGTACAGACCGTGGGGGTGCTCGGTTCAAGAGGTATCCACGGCAGATGATGTCGATGAGTGTCCGTTACAGGCGGCAGATCAAAAAGTTTCTCACCGCGTTCGAGATTTGTGGTTTACCCACTACCCACGATCACCCTCGTTCTCTCTTCCCTCCGCGATAAAACCCAAAATACACAGGTATGGCTGAGCATCAGGCCTTGTATGCTACCGACGAGGTACGCGATCCCCCTCTTTTCAAGAACGAAAAACGACCAATCTAACGCGGTGAGATCAGTACGGACGACCGTTTATCATCCTCCGTGAGCAGGGAAGGAAGGTTCGGATACATGGAACTGAGGCTATCAAGGTCTGTGAACCTCTATTCTCCTTTTGGAAGCTATCTGAACCCTCTGATTTCGCAGCAACATATCCTCGCCGCGAGGACAGTCGCCAACATCATCCGGACATCGTTAGGACCCAGAGGTTCTTCCATCTCACTCGAAATATCAAGGGAAAACTTAAACCTCCCACGCAGGACTGGACAAAATTCTCATCTCCCCCGATGGTGAAATTACCGTGACGAACGATGGAGCTACTATCCTTAGTCAGATGGAGGTGGAACATCAGATCGCCAGGCTCCTCGTACAACTATCCAAGAGCCAGGACGACGAGATTGGAGATGGAACGACTGGTGTGGTTGGTGAGTCTCATAATAATCTCATTCCATGACCCTGGGGGCTCACGGTAACAAAGTCCTCGCCGGCGCTCTGCTCGAACAGAGTGAGGGTCTGCTAGACCGCGGTATCCATCCTATCAGGATAGCGGACGGCTTTGATCGTGCTTGCAAGGTCGCCGTCGAACACCTGGACACGATTTCCGATGTCATAGAGTTCTCGGCATCTAACACGGAGAACCTGTTCAAGACCGCAATGACCAGTCTCGGTAGCAAAATGTATGTGCCCTTACCTCCAGGCTTGACTGTATGCCTAACTCCGTATCCGCAGCGTCTCCAAAGAACATGAAAAATTCGCCCGTATTGCCGTCGAAGCCGTCATGACTGTTGCCGACCTGGATCGAAAGGATGTGTCCTTCGATCTAATTAAGGTGGACGGAAAAGTCGGTGGCTCGCTTGCCGATACCACCCTGATTCAGGGTGTCCTCATCGACAAAGACATGTCACACTCTCAGATGCCTCACACCGTTCGTGATGCCCGTCTTGCGATCCTCACGTGTCCCTTCGAGCCCCCACGACCAAAGACGAAACATAAGCTTGACATCACAAGTGCGGCGGAGTACAAGAAGCTACAGGAGTACGAAAAGGAGAAGTTCACCGACATGATCAAACGCGTCAAGGACACGGGTGCCAATCTGGTCATTTGTCAGTGGGGTTTCGACGACGAAGCCAACCATTTGTTAATGCAAAATGACCTTCCTGCTGTCCGATGGGTTGGTGGCCCTGAGATCGAGGTATTCCTGATGGACTGGATGCTTGTCCGTTGCTGACGATCAGGATATAGTTGATCGCCATGGCCACCAACGGGAGAATCGTCCCTAGGTTCGAAGACATGACCGCTGCCAAGCTCGGTAGAGCTGGCATCGTCCGCGAGGTTACCTTCGGAACAACACGAGACAAGATGCTCGTTATCGAGGAGTGCGCGAACACGAAGACGGTGACCGTCTTCGTTCGTGGAAGCAACAAAATGGTGAGAATAAGTCTGGAACGGTCATGGAATTCGTCTTTCATCGTGGTTCCAGATCGTCGATGAGGCGAAACGGGCACTCCATGACTCTATTTGTGCGGTCCGAAACCTCATCAAGGACAACCGCGTAGTTTACGGTGGTGGAGCTGCAGACATCAGCTCCTCGATCGCTGTGGCTAAAGCTGCCGATGAGGTATGTTGACCCCTTTGAGGTGCTTTCCACCCGAAGGACGCTCAACGTTCACAACTAGATCCCATCAATAGAACAGTACGCAATGCGCGCGTTCGCGTCGGCCTTGGACTCGATACCTCTGGCTCTGGCGGAGAACAGTGGGCTGTCGCCGATTGAGACCTTGGCCGAGGTCAAGAGTCGACAGGTGAATGAAGGCCAGTCAACGTTAGGTATTGACTGTCTTGGAAAGGGGAGCATGGGTGTGTAGTTCTTCCCCTCCTAGGGACCACGGGGAGCACTAACTCTTGTTGTGATAGATATGAAGGATCAGTTCGTCTACGATCCTTTGATCTCAAAACGACAACAGTATCTGTTGGCTACTCAGGTATGTGTCCCTTAAACACCCGAACATTTCTCCCTTGCTGAGGCGGCCTCTTGGTCTCAAGTTGGTTCGTGCTGTGTTAAAGATAGGTTGGTTTTCTTCTTTATAACTCTTACTTCGACCCTCACTGAGCTTCTCATTCCAGACGATGTTATTATTGCCGGTCAAGCAGAAGATTAGATGTACCACTTAGCCCCATGCCATATTACATACATAGCATGATTTTGGTCCGAAATTTGGTCTCCAAATGTAGTGAGGGAGGCTCCGAGTGTCCGCTCCCAAGCAACGCACTTGGTCAACAACTAAATCCCACATTGTATGCCTAAACTAAACAATGCAAAGCTCTAACAGAATGTGTCAAGGTAAGGTACCAGAATGGTCGGCGGTCGATGAAATTATGGGTGGGATACTGTATGAACGGCTGGACGGGCGGGCGTATTTGGATACGAACGTAACCGCGAGTGAGACGAAGAGCGTGATTGTGAGTTACGAGGGCTCTGTGTGAACGATATGTCGTCGGAATCTTCTTGCGGAATCATAGGTATAGTCCGTAAGTCGAAGGAATTCCTGCTCGGAATATCATCGGGGCCATTGAGTGAACGACGTGTAGACTTTGTAGTGGTGGCCCGTGGAGTATGCTAGTGTTCGCCATGTGGGAGGCAACGACGGAACGTGAGCGAAACGCGCGTGAAAGGGGTGAACGGGGAACGGTGGACTGACATCAGCTCGTCCTGACACACGAGAAGAAGTTCTTCGCAGGCTATCTTGAGAAGGTGCGTCCACATCCTGCAGTACACCGGATGGCAGGAATCAGATGAGTGATTCGGAAAGCGTGAGCGGAAGTCATCGCCACGGCATCAGCTTCGACAACGTTTGTTCCGTCCGGACACCGAGAAAAAGACTTACCGTCGGATCTCCTATCACCACGGGTGGCTCCCTCCCCCTCCCCCTCTGGCTCCTAGGTCTCTCGGGGACCGAGTGGAGTGTAGCCTGATGCTGGCGTTCGTCTAGCCGCTGGACGTTACGATGGACAAAGGATCCCTCTGCGCTATGTCGTATCCCAACCGCTCCATCTGGGTGTGTGACTGCCCTGGTCATGAGCCGTGATTTCCGGCGGATTCGCCAACTGGACCGGATAGCTATGAAATCCCGCCACGAACAAAAGGTCCCGTTCGGGAGAGTGCAACACACCGGGTGAGGGGGGGTATTCAATTGTAATAGGAACTTCGTACTCACAGACCAGGCAGAACGAGATACTGATACACATCCGATATGTCCAGAAACCCGGCCCCAAACGGTAAACGGTGGAAGCGAGGGTGAAAAAAGATATTGAGGACGGGGAGTTGTGGACGATTCAGGTGTGGTAATCTTGCCGGTGAAACGCGCGTGGGGTCTTGGCGGAGCCGGTCACATTTAAGACTACGTGGAGATCACATTTGTCGTGATTCATGACATGACTCCGGGGATTCCGGAAAAGCCGAGAGGGAGGTGCGAGTCAGGTTCTAGACAAATCGGAGTGAAATTCTCCGGCCGCGGAGGCAACAAGCCTTCCCGCAGCATCACGAGATCGGGTTCTCACGCTTGCTCGTTATCGCTAGAAGGAACCGGATCCCGAGGTAAAACAAAGCCAGTGTATATGGTAACATGTATCGAATTATTGTATCAAAAGCAGTGCGAGTTAAGACCCTTCGTACATG
>Ga0307517_10003416_pt1 | contig 24706 bp, 35 predicted proteins | sample 23_EM_MG_FD_194515 | JGI IMG/M metagenome (GOLD analysis project Ga0307517, IMG submission 194515) | Populus trichocarpa ectomycorrhiza microbial communities from riparian zone in the Pacific Northwest, United States - 23_EM | ecosystem: Host-associated > Plants > Roots > Unclassified | place... | reverse complement strand
CCCCAGCCACCCTACGGCGTTAGCAGAAGCCCGTCTGTCACACATTCTATATCAGACAAGGTGGCCTCCCATCCTCCAAGGTACCTAAGCCAACCGCTAACTTGGAATATCCTAGTTCTCGCTTTCTCCAGACCCCACTGCATGGGGCTCCAACCTCTCGCCTGATTTTAAAGAACCAGACGACTACCTTCACAACCCCGACCCCCGGCGTGATAGAAAGCTTGATAGAGGCGTCAACATATTCACTTACCGAGGCCTCACTAATGTCGGTTGTCTTTTGATCCTCTGTACTGGTCTCTTGGCCCTATTGTATGTATATTCCACTCATTCGCCCCGTCTCCTTACGCTAACTTAACCCCCCAAGTGCTGGATACCCTCTTATTTCTCACTTCACGAGCAGGACTCAATCAACATTGGGTGGTTTCAACCTTGGTGGAATCAACGCAAGCGGGCAGGTACGTCATTTCGCCAAGCGAGTCCCTCCCTAAATCCATCTCCTCCATTTAGGTTCCGTCTATGTCTGGAAACTGGGGTCTTATAGATCCCGACACGCCCCAGTCAGCGTATACGAAAAAGTCCTATGCAGATTCTACCACAGAGCTTCAGCTCATCTTCAGCGATGAATTTAACGTCGATGGCCGATCCTTTTATCCTGGAGATGATCCCTACTGGGAAGCCATAGACCTTCATTATTGGCAGGTATGTCATTAACTCCCTGTCACCACTCCCAGACTCCTCACCTTGCCGAATCCAGACAAACAACTTGGAATGGTACGACCCAGCAGCGGTTACCACAAAAAATGGCGCAATCGAAATCACCCTTTCTAAACAACAAACTCATGATCTCAACTACCAAGGTGGCCATATAGCCACATGGAACAAATTTTGTTTTACTGGGGGCCTTGTTGAAACTTCGGTGACATTGCCAGGCGCAAACAATGTCGTCGGTCTCTGGCCCGCAATTTGGACTATGGGAAACTTGGGTAGAGCTGGCTATGGCGCAAGCCTTGAGGGAATGGTAAGCATCCAATTAACATTATTTGGCATCAAATCCCTCATCCAGCGTTTAGTGGCCGTACACCTATGACGCTTGCGACATAGGTACCGTTAAGAACCAAACCGTGAATGGCCTTCCTACCGCAGCCACCATCAATGGTGACCCCACTGAGAATGGCGTGTTATCCTTCTTACAAGGCCAAAGGTTATCCCGGTGTACTTGTGCAGGAGAATCGCATCCAGGGCCTAAGCATAGCGACGGTACCTATGTCGGCCGCTCGGCACCGGAGATCGATGTCTTTGAAGCTCAGGTGAGCGATTAGTTGCACAAAAATTAGCGACGAAAATCTTATAATTTCCAGATCACTGGTGAGCCACTCACTGGCCAAGTCTCTCAATCAGCACAATGGGGGGTAAGTATCAATTTTAATTCGAGGCAAGTGCGCTACATAATCGTCTTTAGCCTTTTAACGCGGGATATCATTGGTTAAATACAACCGACAATCTCATCATCAACAATGCCTCAAAGTCTCTCCTGAATGAGTACGCTGGAGCTGCCTTCCAACAGGCAACGTCCGTTGTGTCAGAAACAGGTTGGTGCCCTTTGTCCGCTTGCCCTTGAGAGTGCCCACAAAGTTCCTCAGATCAAAACTGCTACGAGCTGACGAAGGGATGCTTTGCTACATACGGGTTTGAATATCAGCCAGGTAGGCGCGATATATATTTTTTATAACTTTACCAGGAGCTAACTATTATTAATCCCGTAGGCTTCGACTCGGGGGTGCGTTCATCGCAAGACATGTAGTTGATACCGCTAACTTCATGAATGCTTTCAGTATATCACCTGGTCATCGAATGGCGTTGCCGACTGGACTTTGAAAGCTCCTGGCATGGCAGCTGATCCCTTGGTTCAAATCTCTGCTCGACCAGTCCCTCAGGAACCAATGGTAGGCTTCTATGATACACAGTGTCAAGTTGCTCACCCACGTCCTGTAGTACTTGATCATGAACTTGGGGATATCAGAGAATTTCGGGGTCATCGATTTTGAGCATCTCACCTTCCCGACCACGATGCGAGTGGACTGGATCCGTGTCTATCAGCGCTCGGACTCGATCAATATTGGGTGCGACCCCAAAGATTTCCCAACTGAGGCGTACATCAATGAGTTTGTTATTTTTTTCATTTTTCTATTTAACGACCTTCTCATATACGTTCACTCCACAGGTATATTGAAGCGTATACAAACCCAAACCTGACGACATGGGTGGATGATTTTAAGCAGCCTTTCCCCAAGAATAGCTTCCTGAACCAATGTTAATGTATTCTGCTTTGTAATCCTACTGCTTCCTTTACAGGAGGCGTCCCTTCGTTTGTTTGACAATGTAGATATTCTGTACTATTCATGGGACATTTCTCTTTCAAACTAGATTTGACCTTTTTTTATTCGTCTGTTTTTTTATAACATCTAATTTGCGATGGCTGGCCAATGCGTATTTCAAAAAAGTGGCTGTGCGTTTATATTATTATGACTGCGGTGGCAATCATGATGGGGTCGCCTGAATGTAATTTCGTAGTTTTATTAATATCCGTTCTAAAGCAATGATCCCTCCAGCTGTGAGCCTCGGTATAGCAAGATCTTGGTCCCCTGATCCTATGTCTGGGCTATCTTTGCTTTTCTGTATGAGGTGTTCCGCGTCGTCCATAATCTTCTGGAGGCGTCCTTGCGTGTGATATAAGTATGTGATTTCCGACTCGAGGCCGCCAAGCGGAATTTCAAGTGCACGGCGTACAAATCCTCGAGAGAGCACGAACGCCTTCTCGTTGTATAGCCGGCTGGGAAAAAAAGGAGTGTATTAGCGGAAAATAGAAGCCGTAACACTTTAATTCTCTCACCTGTTCACAGTTCCTTCCTCTGTTCCTCTTAGTTTGTCGTAGGCAGGTTCACAAAACCAGCTACACACATACACAAGGACGGATTGGATTCAATCATGAGAGCGAAATAAGATATCAGACTCACGGCTCCTTTACCAGAACAAGTCCTTGTATGGATACAAATGCTTGGAGTAGAGAAGAGCGCGAGGCACTCCAGACTTCATGCTTGTCGCCCGTCCACGTTCCAAGGATGGAAAGGCAGACTTTACCCTCTTCGTAGAGATTACTGGACGGCAGCCCTATCAGCTTCCAGGGCATACCCGGTAAAAGTAAAATGTAGAACTCACGGATTCACTGGCGTAATAGACTTGAGTTTAGAAAGGTTTCAAAGACAGGATAATACTTCGGAGAAATACCTCGTCCATTTCCGTTTGTCCAGCTCAGGAAATGTGCGACCGGGGGACTATGGGGAAAGTTGGAGTCGAGCATCCAGTCGATTACAAAAGGTGCATCCTGATAAGGCGTGTTTTCAGGACCAATGATTAAGCACCGGAGTAGGTCTGTGCGATCCTCGTATGCGCGCACAAGGATAGAATCTAAATTTGAAAAGGAGTAAGGTCGACAAACAAAAAAGAATGCTTTATGAGTACACGGACCAGGTAAACTGCTTGTCAAGACTCGGTATTCTTTGCTTAGTCGCCCCAAAAATGACTTGGAAGGTAGAGCAGGGGGGGAGGAAAAGAAAGCATGATCAGGTGGGGCGGACGATAATATTTCAAACCGTTTCCATTGAATTCCTTCGCCGAGGTCATCTTGCTGAACTCCGACGACCTCAACAACTGCAGCCCCTTCTGAACCTTCTAATGGACGGAGATTGGTATCCGCGGATGCATCTGACCCCATGCTCTCTATTTGGGCTGCTTCAGAGGGCGAAATAATACTGTCCACTTCCATGAGTCCTTCAGCTTCGTCAATCTCGATATCTTCCTCGGCTTCGACCCCTTGCATTGAAATGTCTTCCCATTCATCGTTTTCCTGGGTTTCTGGCCGCCAGATCCCATCTTTGTCCATTGTCCAGGTTTCTTCTTCCTCGCCATGTGAGTGGCCATCATCAGACCCCGCATCGAAAGCATCTTCCTCCAACTGCTCAATACCATCATAGAGCCTGGTCAGGCGTTCTAATGGATAGGTCATGACTGTCCAATCGGGATGTGTCACTTCGACAGTTCCATCTAAATTCAACTGGTCAAACGAGGTGTGAGACACGGAGACACGGAGAAAAGAAGAGAACAGACCGCTGTGACCTCGCCACACCAGGAAAATTTTCCATCTCCTCTCGCTGGGCGTTGTATCATCTTTTCTTGAGGAAAGTCGGCACTTCGTTTAGCTGCAATCGCGGAGCCGAGTTCCTGTAACTCCTTCCTCCATCCAGAGTATTCGCCATCTGTGAAAGGGTTTTCGCGTACCCACGGCTCAATCTCTCCAATTCGTGGGACCCTAGGCTTCAGCATGCCATTCGAGGATCCTGACGCATGAATTAATACAAAATCGCCACGACGTACACCAAATCCATCGGGAGATGCTGTTGGGTTAGTTGGGTCATGATCTGAGTGTCCATGTGCGTCAAGTTCTAACAACGAAGCCAATTCGATTACGCCTGTATCTGGAAATAATATCAATGCTGTGCGTTGCACTGCATTCACAGACTGGACAATGGCTGGTCGTGTATCTCCTTCGTTCTTCCACATAACATGGTCGCCTGGCCTTGAAAAAAAATTAGGACGTTATGGTGACACCTGTTGGCTATGACTCACCAACAATCGTATTCATCGGGGTTTAGGTAAGGAATAACTTCAGTTGCTCTCAGTGTTTCCCTCGATCCATCTTGCCAAAGGACATCTAATTCAGTAGATGTTTGGCTGACAAGGAACGTCTGCACGTTGAGTACACCCGTTGCATCTCCTACTTGGCCATGGGTGGTCATGGGCAAGCCTTTTGCATCCTTCAGAAAAACACGATCGCCAACCCGCAATTCCATATCGGATAGACCTCTAACTAGGGTGAGTTTCCCTAGATCTTGTCCAAACCAAAATCGCTTGGGCCTTAATTTATTCTCTGCAGCAGCAATGTCGAGCTATTGCCAAGCAAGTCAGGTGAGAGTAGAGGCTACACTGTAAGGTTGGCTTTTCCTACCGATTGATTCACGGCGAGCCATGCAACTGCATAAACAGTGTGTTTTACGGCTACGACCACATCATTGTTATAGTTATTTCCTCGCGGGGATTCAAAGAGAGTCTGTGCGTTAGTTGCCAGTGGAGGAAGAACGTCCTGTAACCAATAAATATTAGAATCGTGGATCGAAAGGAACAGATCCAGACGAACAACACCAGTCTCTCCAACAGTCAATCTTGATCCAAGCTCTGGGAGCCGAACGAGTTGTCCTGCCTGTTCTGTCAAAACCTCGACGATAGACTCATCAAACACCTCGAATTGAGTTTGCATAAGCAACTTCAATGATATTAGGAGTAACATTAAACACCTCGATGATCTAAAGGCCTGTCAGCATCATAAACAACCTACTGAGTTGAGAGTGTGTAAATACCTGTCCTATCCAATCATCATAAACAAGGTAGTCTCCAATTTCAGCATCTGCGCGATCGTCCACATCCTCCAGAGTGCGCCATCCATCCACTTTCTCTGCGCTAACGGCATGGGCGATTCGACCCTTAACCTTAATGTTGGTGACTACGCCAGCCCGTACATCATCAAAAGAGCGTTTGCAATAATCACCTGGCTGAAGGGTGCGGTCTAAGAGCTGCAGCTCGGACTCTGGAAGAATCTGCCGCTCCCCTTTGTGGGATATGAAGGTTACGCCAGCCTCGCCGTATGCAAGGGGTCGCATCAATGGATCCACGCGAGAAATCGCGAGCGGAAAGTCTTCGGCATCGTGCCAACATCTCTGTGATGGCGGTTGGATGAGAAGAGTTCTTGACCGAGAAGGTAGTTCCTTTACCAAAACAATTCCATGGTAATCCGGCGACGAAACCTTCTGCACGATATCCTGGTGAAACAGCTGCACACCGCCTTGGATAAGGTGAACAAATGAAATGATGCCTAGATTAACTAACCTTGGTTCCCTTGCCCTTGGATGCATCAGTGGGCATGGCGAGAGCCAAAAAAAACAAACACTGAGACGATTGGTGGACGACAACGAGTACTACGAGGATTATTGATGTCACGTGAAAGCGATTACAAGATCAGAATTTTATTAATGGATGTAATTTATTATTACCAACATGATCAGGCTTCCCACTGAAGTATATCTTAAGATATTCCAGGACCTTGAATTCGAGTGCCTGTTAATATGCCAACAGGTATGCACCTGCTTCGCCTCAAACACCACTGAAGCCCTAATTTTCTTTCTACATTTATTATTTCTGATAGGTTTGTCATCGTTTCAGACAGATGATCCTTGGTTCTGCGGCCTTGCAATATATCATCCAGCTGGCGGCGAATGGTCAAAAAGATGGCCTCTTTAGTTATACTTGGACATCGGCTGATCGTTTGGCAACACTCAAAAACCACCAAACCTCTTGGAATAAGCTTGCATGGAGTCGAGAGATGATAATTCCAATGGCGGACGGTACCTCCTGGGAGCTTTATGGTGGCGTCCTAGCGCAGACCACGGCTAATGGGAAAATATCTTTTTACCAGCTCCCCTCAGATTTGAGATGCATAAAAGAAGAAGAGTGGTCGGTGGATGGCAACATGGGCTTCGAAATCCGTGACTTTGGTATGGATCCATCTGTGGGACTTCTTTTATTGGTCGAAGATCCCGACTGGTGAGGGTCATTCGAACACTTTGGTAATCTAAACTCAGAGAGAGAACTAGGTCGCTTCCAGGTTCGGTGCACGAGCAACGTTTTCACTTGCGATCCATGAAAACAGGACAACCACACCCACTTGCTGCTTGCCCGACGCTCACCCTTTGCCAACAATTCGAGGATGAACATACTTCATACGATTTACAAATCTTGGGGGATCTAGTCGCCATTCTTTGTATTCCTTTTTCAACCGAAATATTTGAGCTGGCGATATGGGATTGGAAGTCGGGGACATTACTCCTTGTGAGTCACCAAACGCCATCCGTACTACGCCCGCTAATAATCAACATATAGAATCTCGCAAGTGAGGATATTATGTCTTTTACACTTTTGTCCGATAGATGGGTCATCCTGTGTGTCTGTCTCGCCTACGATGACGCATACGAGGACGGGACTCCCAGTCTTCTTGCCGTGAATTTCAGGGAAGAAAGCAACAATCGAAAGGATCTGGAAGATATAAAACATCGTCACATCTTCCTGTATCCAGAGTTCGCGGATGTGTATGACCTCCACATGGAGGTTCGTGCTGACCCTGGGACCTCATCTGCAACCGATTCTAGAGTTCCGTTTGCGTCGGATACACAAACCTTCATTCTCGTCGTCACGCTGTGCGTGGTGGGAATAGACTCTTTCAGTAGGAACTTCGTCCACTTCATACCATCAGAATTCCTCTTGTCTGTGGTCGAATCCAGCGATGGGAAATCAGCCGCTCCGTTGGACTGGTCTAGATGGGGTCCTCTCAACACGCGCTTACTACTAACCCCCGAAGAACCTTCGGATACATGGGTTTGCTATGTCTACGGGAGTAAATTTGTAATTTCCGAAAAAGCCGGACGGCATGGTTATTCAGGGCGCCTATTCGACTTCAACAAACGGAAACTTTGGAATGATGACAAGGACGATGGACCTGGAGCGCCCGCGTCCATCAATACAGGGACCTTGATCAAGGCCGAGGACAATCTCCTGGTAGACGACGTATATAGCCACCTTCCTTACTGGTCTCGTCCTTTCTCCTTGGAAGATGGACACCGCCATTGTGCTGTGTTGTGCAGTGAAGATAATATTATCCTGGTTGACGTGAGTATTGTATTTGTATCGAAAATGTTCCACGATTAACGGGATTTCCTGAAGGAGGAATGCAGAGAATATAGGGTATTAGTATTCTAACTGCGAGGGGTGGAATCCAATGGGTCGACAGTAGACATATGAAGTTGCATTCTTGGGCCAATGGCCAATATTTCGCTTGTACCGATCGATTAGCGTGATATTTCAGATGTGCAATGGAGAAAGAAGGCTTCATAAAGGAATAAGATTGGCTGCGCTGATTTGAAAGGATATGAGGTATATGAGCTGATGCGCGGAAACACCGACTACACCAATAGCATTAATCTTCAGAAGTCTAAGATTGCTTTATGCTCCCAGTGCGGTAATATATCAGCTGCTGGGATGTCGGCCGCGGCGTTCCGAAGGGCCATCTTATCAGATAAAAATTCGACTCATCTGCTTTCCATAAAACCGGCTTGACTCCTTCTGTTCTTTCCCCCACCTCTTCTCCCCATGATACCACACCCCCCTATCCGCGTGGCCAGTGCTGCCCTCAGATCACAGCGCTCCCATACTTTCAAGGCTTTCTATGCGGTATGTCTTCGCCCTGCTCTTTTGATCCACTGTTCAACCTGCCTTAGACTCTGCGCGGTGGCCGGTCGCCCCCACCAAAGCCATCCGACGATGCACCTCCACCGGATAATGTAAGAGTAATCGCACGTTCGGTCTGTTCTTCATCCTGACGACTGTTGCAGGATTTCTTCATGTCAATTTTGCGTTCGAATCCATCTCTCAGAGACGCCAAGTCGTACCTCGCTTCGTTTGGCCTTCGTCCCCAGTCACATCCACCTTCGTCATCCGAACAAAAAATCGGAGAGCCACCCCCATTAACCGACTCCTCTACGAGTAAATCAATACCAGAAGTGCAGGAACTTCCGAAGCCTAGCCCGGTCATTGCATCCATTCTCAACCCCGTCTACCGGCGCACAGCTCTTGTAAAGATTCAAGGCCCGTTCACAAATAACCAACTTGAGAGCATCTGCAGAGGCTTAGTTTATTTAGAGAAGCTTGGTCTGGTCAGTGTCATCGTTGTCGAGCACGACGACCGACCTCGAGGTGAACAAGACGAACGTCCCGCGATCGTTGACGAGGTAATGCGAGTCGTCACCAACCTCGAAAAACAAGGCTCAAGGGCCCGACCTATTGTTGGTGCCGTCGTTCGCCTTGGTCCTAAGCCTGGCGATACTGTTCACTCCGACTCGGATTTCAATCCTCCCGAAACCCATGCTTTGCCTTCCGACCTCGTCGCTATATGTTCCGCCCTTAGTGCCGGTGAAATACCCGTAATTTCACCCTTTGCCCTGGACTCCTTCTGTCGATCGGTTCGAGTGGATGCAAACGAGGTCATTGCAGGCCTCGCCCGCGGGATGGTCGAAGCATCGTCTGTCAGCCAAATACCCAAGTCCACGGAACAGGAACGCCCTATTGAATTCTCGAGCGAGTTGGACCTTACGCCCTTGCGGCTAATGGTCATCGACCGAACTGGCGGTGTACCGTCGTATGCCCGCTCAGGATACCCCCACCTCCTCATTAATCTCGCGTCCGAGTATCAACATATTCATGATACATTCGATGAAAAATGGAGGGAATCAAATCCCTCTGCGTTATCCAACCTCGCACTCGCGCATAAATGTCTTACGTACATGCCACCGACGTCTTCTGCAATCATGGTTTCTCACAAATCACCCAGTTCTCTGATTGGGAACCTCATCACTAACAAGCCCGCCGTTAGCTCCAGCCTTCCTCACGCTCTCTTGCAAGGAAACAGAAAACTCACACCCCATACACCGACTCTTCTCAGGCGCGGTCTTCCCATCCAAGTTCTGCGCTCCGTATCCGAAATTGACAAAGACAAAATGAATACATTGCTTGAGCAATCCTTCAACCGAAAATTAGACCAATTATCTTTTTATAAGCGCCTCGACAACGTTCTGGATTTCGTCATCATCGCGGGAGATTACGCAGGAGCCGCGATCGTAACAAAAGAAAAATCTGCGAGTGGGTCGCAGCCGATTTCATACTTGGACAAGTTTGCGGTCCTTCCCAACAATCAGGGTGATGGCACTGTCGATTTTTTGTGGGTTGCACTGCATGATGAGTCATACGGACTCGGGCACCCGTTCTCTGCTAACCCGAACGGCGGAAAGGGGGGGAAGGGAGATGGTCGCGACCTTGTGTGGCGGAGTCGAGCCAACAACCCCGTGAATAAATGGTACTTCGAACGTAGCAGCGGTCATGTGCGTTTAGGTGCCTGGGTGCTGTTTTGGTGCGATGCGGAAAAGCGGCTCAGAGTTGAAGAAGGCCGTCGTGGAAGCGCAGGGTTGTCTTACATCGAAGACTGGGAAAAAGGAAGGCTTTCCGATTGGGGTGAAGTCGCTTTGAAGATTCCGTCCAGCTGGAAATAAATAGTTGCGTGTGTATCACGTTTCAAACTTCACATTTAGCATCATCTAGAACGTCGTTTGTTATCGTTGTAATACTCCATAGGGATTGGAAAGCAAAATATATAGGTGCACGAGAGATCTAAGCTTAGCCATCTAGTTGACGTCAATGTCGAAAGCCTCCACAACGACGTTAAGATAGGGTATAACTTGACCACAACTAGACGTCCATTGTAACTTGTGGGTAAAATATGGACCTCCTTCCTCGCTGCGTGGTGTTTTAGAATAATTTATCCAATAATTTTCTTGATGCCTCAACTCCGAGCTGCATGATAAATACGACTTAGAGCCTTTTCCCAAATAGTCACATGTAAACTTACGAAAGTTGCGGCATTAGCGGGGAAAGCCTACGATTTGGCGACGAAACGTCAGACCTATAACAGATGTCGACATAAAGAATACGTACTCGTGCCATAGCAGGTCCGAAACCCTTCCAGAGTGCTTGAACGCCATCCCGAGCAATTGTTTTACGCGCGCAATCAAGAAGACCCGAATACGTTCCTGTTGGCGCAGATTGGATTCTTGATTTGAGGACCTATTTGAGTCTTGAACAACTGGGCTTGAGTGATAGATAAATGGTACGGTGCGCACATCAGGGGGGATAGCCAAGGCCCACATGGCTACACCAGCCGTTCCACCAGCGATGATGATGGCACTTAAATTGAGCTCTGAAGGCGAGGATCCAGCCGGGGTCAGCGCCTTCTTTGTTACTTCATATGCTGCGAAGTATCTGTTATTTTTCACGAGTCAGATGATTTTTTTCCGATACAAGACCTCCGATGACATACGCAGCACTTCCTGGACCATCACGAGCCAACGTTGCACCTGTACCACGGAAGATACTTCGAACACCACCTTCTTTATAGAGATGTTTTAAGACGTCAGTAACGCCTTTGTATTTCCGCTCTGCGCCGCCTTGGCCTTGGACCTGTGAAGCAGGGTAAACTGTCAGCTGTAGAACATTCCCTTGAAATTACGAGAGGGATGAACCTGCAGCAGGACTTTTGCACGCTCGACAGGTGCGGTGACTAGCGTGGTGGGAACAGCCGAGAGGAATCCGGCCGTGGCCAGCTCCACGGTGGACAAAGATTCTGATGATCGGTTTGGCGTCAACGCAAAAATCAATTGCTTCGATGTATCATAAGCCTTGAATGCAAGAGGGTTACTCGGTTATTCCTCATGTCCACAAGCAGAGTTTCCTTACCCAGAAAGAAACTGCAAAGATTGGTGTAACTCCAAGCAGCGGAGGCACCATTCCCCGATAGAGACTGTGTCAAGAATGATATTCATTTCGTGCATAAGGACACCGGAATTAGCGCACCCCGTTAGGCCATCTTGTGCAACAGTCTTCTTCACGACATCTATAGCACCTTTATATGCTCCTGGGGCCGCAGTTTGCAATCTTGTTTTCGTTAGATCAAAAGGATGACCTGGCAGAGTATTCAGCGTTTTTCCTTAGACCCAAGGTTGGATAATATCTCACCAACCAAGACAGCAGAAACGCCACCAAATCCTCCAGAAATGAAGGATTTCGCAGATTCTGTGGCGGAAACGCGGCTCTCCTCTACGGCCGGTGCTTCACTGCTCTACAACCAGGTGATTAACAGAAATATCGTTGATGAAGGAGCCGGAGACGGACCATTATGATAGTTAGGTGGGCAGTAGCGCCGGTGTATTGCTGGGATGGAGGGGTTGGTTGAAATGGCGCTTTTTTCCGGCACCCGCTCTTTAGTTCGTCGAGAAAACCCCGGACAGCCCCGGACCGGATGCCAAGTACTCGTTTTCACATGCAATGCCCGATCTATCTCCGTTCATTGGTAGCTTTGCAGTTGGGGAGTGCTAGTCCGGCCAACGTCCCCCTTGTAGCACCTTGTACCGATGTCAGTATTAGTAGCTAGCGAGGTCGCTATTTCGGTAGTTACCTGAGTTGCTTATGCAACGTAGTTAGCTAATAAATAATTCCAATTCCCCACAAACATATATTATTATATTCCTACAGAAAGCAACTGGTCATATATTTACATATTCAATCAGGCCCCTCTATGCTATCCGGTTATCTTCTATGAATCATCGTCATCTCGACCGAAACCCCCAACGGGTTCGTATGTAGCCTCTGTCGTGTCCCTTGTCCAAAGTAATCTTACTCCATAAAAGAAACCGCATATAACAATCAGCCCCAGGCCACCGACAACAGAGGGTGGCCCATACTGGAACCACCATGTAGGTTCATATGGATCCAGCAGTCGATCTATTTGAATTACACCTCCCGTCCCGCTGCCTGTCGTTGACCTTCCCCACGAAAGAACACGTGCAGAATCTGCCTGTCCATTTGTACCGCGAGCACCTTTGATTCCTACGACGTATTCTTTGCTGTCCAATCTTTTCTGAAAGACGATATCCCCGTATGCTGAAAAAGAAGAGCGAATCGTAGAGTACGTGGCATCGTCGAGTACAAGGGGTCGGTTGTTATAGAGTGAATTTGAATCTTCTTCCAACGCAGGATTGGGAGAAGGCGGGGTTAGGATGAGATGTTGACCAACAATCCTCTGGAGACCCTGGATGTCGAGGTAAAGTTCCGTCAAGTTGTAATCCTTGAAAGCCTCGTCTGGAGGGCAAAGGAGTGTCCAGCCTGGATTTCCATATTGATCGTCTGACCAGGGAGATCCCTCGGGGGGTGCAGTGCCATTGAGTACCCATTCGAAGCCAGCCTTGTTAACCAACGTGGCCATAACGCTCCCTTTGGCCGCTTTGACTAACTTCCCAACGGTGAGTTTGACCGATCGAGGGATCATGATGTCTGATAATTCGTGGATGACACCAGTTTGTGTCAACAAATCTCGGGTTCGTAGTTCTGCTTTGAGATCAAGCCATCCGCCACTGGAACTGAGAAAGGCAGTGCCGTTAGACAGACGATCGATTTTTATATCTGTGCCTTCCAGAGTAGCAAAGCTATGCTGAGAGCCGTTCAAGAGCGAGTGAGCATATTCGACGGAATTCAAAGCATGGTGAAGGATGACATTTTCCAGATCGTCTTTAGAAGAAGGGGCAAGAAGGTGAGCACTGACTAGCAACCCTAGGCGCTTGAATGCTTGATTTCGAGGTATCAGGAGTGAAGTACTTGGTGACGTCCTCAGAAACTCAGCTTTGCTGGTAGAGAATACGGCCGCCAAGAACGACGAAAGGTCTAACGACGGCAAAGCTGCTTGTAATGCGTCTGATGGTGGAACGAGTGGCCGAGAAACGAAATATATGTAAATATTTCCGATCTCAACTACACGATCGTCAGTAATGATTCCGAAACGAATAGTGTATAAATCACCTGGTTCTCCGATGACACCCGCTCCGCCAAATCTGATAGCTCTGTCGCTTGATTTCTTCTTGTCTTCTGAATGAACCTCGATTGAAAGAACCTGGTGACCTCCACTTAGGCCAGGCTCCTCTAATGCTGTTTGCAGGAGGCTGCCGTCCTTCAATTTGTTGGGAGCCCATCTTCCTGGGATAAAATGGTATTGGAGCAGTTTTCTGAGCTCCTCAGTGCCCGGTTTCGGAAATTCGGGGTCGTCAAATACAGCGATGATATCGTCTCTTGGGGCAAGGATGGTATACTTTGAGTCGGTGTTGTTGATTAGATCAGTAAGGTCAACCGAATGGAGAAGGGAAACGAATCTTGTGCAGTTGAGGGCAAGGAGGTACTTTTCAGGTGTTAATTGAAGGGCGTCAGGAGGAAAGAGGAGTGAAGAAACAAGATGCAAAACTCCATTTGAGGCGTAAATGTCGGGTTGAACCAGAGTCGCGTCTTTGATCTTGGTTCCGTCGGGGGTGACGACAATGTCCAGCTGAGTGCCCTCTAATGTCGTCACTGGAGGAGAGTGTCAGAAATATTCACGATCATTTACAACGGCCCTTACAGGTCAGAGCCGGACCAAACGAATCTGACCAGGTTACATGATCTTCCACAACGGCATGCATGTCCAAGATACGAGTTAGATCATCTGTGGCGAATTCGCTCTCTAAGTATAGTCGCTCAATGGGATCAAGCTGGTTCCAGGCGTCGTCGACAGGGAGGAAGAGCGTAAGCTCAGATGTCGAATTCAACCGACTGACGATGTCAGCGCTCATGATTTTCTGAAAGTATGAAATGGAGGAATATTTCGAGATAACGGTCGCTAAAATGAAGAGTTCATCAATACATAGCATTCAGAAGTGGACGAGGGTTTACCAAGATCTGGTGGTGATTCCAGGACATCTGCTATACCGAATAGCATGCCATTACCAGCATCTTGCACTCCTTTTATAATCTTGGCGCCATTATTCCCAAATGTATCTACGCCGACATTTGCACCTTGGTCATGCGCAGCAACCCGGAGTCTTTGTGGCTCTCCACCAAGCGTACCGCCTGGAATAGGCATCCATGGAGGAGGGTCGCGGGAAGGAGGGTCGAGTGTCTTTCGTGGGTATAAGAGGGTCTTATATTCAAGGACACTGCTGTCCGTTGGCAGTGTAAAAAGTGTCTCGTTCAACAAGTGGTAGAGGAGTTGCTGCCTGAGCTGCTCCTGCACATTATCAGGGATAAAACCTGTTGTATCGTCGAGGACATCCTGCCACAAAGAATTATCGGAGGCATGTTTCTTAATTGCATCGTTTGTAGGTGCAAAGAAGGTGCTGCCATTTATCTTGTTGAGAGTCGGGATGAGACGGGTTCTTTGGAGCAGGCGCAGCAACGAGGTGTAATCTGGATCTGCGCTCAGCGCATCGACGAGAGTCATAGATGTGGAAAGCCATGGAGTCTGCAACGACGTAGAGACGGGAAGGGCGACGGCCAGAAGGGCCAAGGGAAGACAGGTGGCCAGGTACATGGTTGCGTGAAAGGCGCGGCAGCTTGAGCCTTGCGCGAGACTAATGACATGATGTCAGGTGATTCTCTCAGGCGTGACACCGAGTTTTCCCAAAATACCCATTCCTCTTTATGCTGCAGCTCCAGCAGACTCTTACCGGGTACCCTGCAGCCGGCGTCCAGTGTCTCTTACTTGCCAATGAATCTCTTCTGGTGAGTTTGTTTTTGATTTCCACTCCTCATCCTCACGTTGCCAGCTCTATCCTTCCTCCGATGCGGTCATCATCCTTAATGCGCGCACACTCGCCCTCGTACGCGTCCTTGCCTTCTGGGAAGCGTTCCCAGGAACAATACACAGCAAGGAAAGGATATCCTGCCTCTCAGTGGATTCGGGGATGAAGCTCGTGAGTCGTCCTCGGCATATGCTTTCGTTTCTCTTATCAATCATCCCCATAGATTGTCGCCGCTACGAAATCAAGACTCGCTGCGTGGTCACTTTCGGATACTCAACACGATACCTGGCGCATACACTCTACGATTGTGCTTCCAGAAAATCACAACGTTACGGGTCTCGACATTAAAGCAGGTATGTCGAATTCCATACACGAGACGCGTTCTAATACCCCCTAGGCCTTCTTGCTATTGGTTGCGAGAATGAACTCTCAGTGTATACTCTATTATTGGAAAATGACCTTCCTACTTGGTCAAAAAAGTGGGCGGCAATGTGTGTCTGGCACTCTTTCTCGAGCAACAATTTCCTCACTCCACAACAGCACGTCAACGCCAACCTTGTTAAACTTTGCACCATCCCTCATGTATATTGCAACGGTTTCTAAGGTATATTTCTAGTGACAATGTTGTTTTATCCTCTCTAACAGCAGCTGCCTCTTCAGAAGGACAATGCAATCAGGCTTTACTCAACTACATCTGGTCGGCAAACTCAACTAATTCCGCATCCCCGACCTGTCCTTAAGCTATCTTGGAGGCGCTCTCAGGCTTCGAGCAGGTGCTCAAGCGTTGTTTCATTATTTAATGAAAGGCAGCTGACCTTTAACATTAGGGACGACCTCATCCTCTATTCTGTAACATCAGACGCCACCTTGCGCATTTTCTTTCCTGTATTGGACGCCCCAGATTATTTGCAACTCCATGCTTCATTGGACCTCTACGCGTCCTTGCCATTTTCTGTCGTGGATCAGCTGGATTCAACAATATCTTCAATATCCTGGCTTGATCGCAAGATTGTGGAACAGGTCGTTACCAACATACTTAGCGATCCAACCCAAGTGGATGAAGCTCGTAATAAGCGAATAAAAGAAATAAAAGATGATGGTTGGGACTTATTTTTAAGGGTACTAGGGGATGGTTCGATTGTTATAACTGCTGTTGCTGTATGTTGCCACGTTTCCCTTTCCTGATGGTACTGTTTCACCCAAATTCGTTCTAGAATATTGACAGTCGACCGCCAACTCTCTTGCAACATTTTACTTTGCAACAATCTCAGCCCTCGATTTTCACCAGCCCTCCGTCATATCTCTACGTACTCCCCAATCCGAACCCAGCCATGTTAACCCTTCTTACATGTCCGCCCCTCATGTCGATAGATCTAGCGGCATCAGCTTTCTTTGGTGCTCAATCCCACGGTCTGCAGGTGAATTCGTTATGCCTAGAACCCATTCCTGAAGAAGAATCCGAAATGGTTCGATTTATTCGGACACCAGAGGGCAAGGGGGTTGGTGCTCTTCGTGTTGGAGGTGGTGGCGAAATTTGGCAAATCAGAGAGCGTGGTACAAAACTTATTCGGTCTGGTTCTTGGGGTCAAGCAGATTTTGTCGTCGTCCTGGCCCATGGTCAGTCCCTATGCGTCCATTTGTGCTCGACTTCTTGATTTCCCCCCCAGGTTATGCATTTGCCACATATTCAAAGTCAGATGGACTTGTAAAGCTTCATTCATCCACTCTCCAAACTCTTCGCGTTCCCAACATTGAATCACTTTTCACAATGCCATCTTCCAACCGCTATGAATTTATACTCGGCATTACTGCAGATTTTACCATCGTACAAATCCAACCAACAGACGCACCTAGCCTGACCATTATAGGCCGACACAGATTGCCGTTGGCTTATACACCGCGCTTCATTCTTCCGGTGGATCCAATGGCTTGGGGAAGCCCACGCAATTGGGCGGAACGTGATGTTCTCTTGAGTATCTCCGAAGGTGGAGAAATTACATTCTGGGTTCCAGAAGCGAATGCGGGTAAAGGGTGGAGATGTACTCGCATTGTGCGGACAGGGCGTAGTGGGTTTCGCAAGGTTCGATGCAGCTCGGCGAAAAAGACGGCTCTGAGTAGGTTCAACTATACCCTCTGATATCAATTCAACGAAAATAATTGTATGCGCAGTTGTTGACAGCCCTCAAGGAGATGAATTGACGATCTGGGACTCCCTGGAGTCTGAATTTTCATCTGGACTGGAATATTGTGGGGAGTCCAGGTAATAGAATATGTCCCTAATTTCAATCGGTTCGCTGACGCAAAGAAAAAGTGAACTTATTCTTGACCTTGATTGGAGTTCGACGCCGGATATGCAATCCATACTGGCAGTGGGATACGCGCATCGCGTTGATATTCTATGTCAGCAGCGAATGACTTACTTTGCCGAAAACCCAGGCTGGGGACTATGCAGAACAATAGATATCTCGAGGTGAGTCTGTTTTTACACCATTGTAACAATACTAAATCGCTTTTCTGCCAGCTTCACTCCTTACCCCATCAGTGATTCGATATGGCTGGCACATGGGTCGTTTTTGATTGCGGCTGGACAGCAAATGTATCTGTTCAGTGAGCCCCCTTCGGATCAACGGGCCACAGAGAGCCTGCTAGAGTATGTTGCAAGGCAAAATGGCCCTCTCGACGATTATCACCCCCAGATGCTTCTCCAATGCCTCATCTGGGGTCAGTTCATTGCGCTTTTGTTCTGATTTCGCTCATAGAATTTATCTTCAGACAAGATTGAACTCGTGAAAGAGATTATCATGAACATGGCACGCGCGTTTTTGGGTAAGGATGATAAACCGAATGTCAAAAACCTACCCCACCTTCCTGTTGAAAGATTTTTCCAAACGGACCAACCAAGCCAAGGAGTAAGTGTTTCTCTACTATTCTATATAAGAATCCACCATTTTCCTTAGCGCGTCAATAAACAACAATACGAAGTGCTGTTCAACGGAACGACGACTCCATCTGAAAGGTAAGCTCGTGCGACCTGGTCTTCTTACATAACTGATACCTTAAGACAGAGACAACGAAATCACTTTCACAAGACCTGTGGTGACTCGGTTGATAGAAAGTTTAGAATCGCATCTACTGTCCGACCTCTCTCCAAACGAGCAAGCCCACTTGATTGTGTTGATACAGGCTACACTAGACGTCAGTCATTCATGTTGCAAACCTCTTTCAGCCCACATCAATCAATAAATTATCGAAATAGATCGATGAACAGCGCCGAGCCCTCGATTCTAATGGACTCCGATATTTAACCTCTATGAAGTCTTTCTATATTATCAACAGCCGTGCAGTGCCTACAGTTCGAACTACGGCCAATGGAGCTGTCCCAAAACAATCAGCCCGGAGGGAACGGCTTCGCTATCGTGATATGATTTGGGCATTTCACAGCGAGAGTCAAGAGCTGTTATTGGAAGCATCAACCGCTGCATGCAGCGGCAAGATGACATGGTCGGATGCGAGGGCATTGGGTGTAGCGATTTGGCTAAATTCGGGAGATTCCTTGGTTGGTGATACTTCAACAATCTCAATCTTGCCTATTAATCATTTCCCCTAGAAAACCCAATTCGAAGTTATCGCACGGAATGAATATATGGCTGGCGATGTGCGCGATCCTACTGCTTGTTCATTGTTCTACTTCGCTCTAGGAAAAGCGAAGCTCGTTCAAGGCCTTTGGAGACAAGCGGCATGGCACAGAGAGCAAACTGTGATGTTGAAGTTCCTCGGCAATGACTTCACTACACCGCGGTGGCGTACTGCAGCGCTTAAGAATGCTTTCGCACTTCTCAGTAAGCAGAGATTTGGTAGGTATCCCCATGGGCGTTTTTTTAATTGTGGCGCTAATTATTGTTCTTTCAGAGTATGCAGCCGCATTTTTCTTGCTGGGAGGATCTTTGAGAGATGCGGTCAATGTCTGTACCAAACAACTTGGAGACTTTCAGCTTGCGGTGGCTTTGGCTCGCATCGTCGAACAAAGTAACGAAGGTCGAGTCCTGCTAGGGATTCTTAAAGACACTGTACTCCCAATCGCATTCAAGCTCGGGAATCGGTGGCTTGGGAGTTGGGCATTTTGGCTACTACACAGACGAGATTTGGCTGTCCGGATCCTCCTGGTACAGATCTTTCTTATATCTGTAGCATTTTACTCAACTCTCTATCATAGACCCCGCTGCAAGATATTTCTGCTGCCTTTAACTTGACAGTAATAGAAATAGGAGAACCTCATTATGATGACCCTGGACTGGCATTACTCTTTTCCCAATTACGATCGAAAACACTTCAAGCTGCGAAGGGCACCAGTGAAATCTCCGGACGTGCCGAATTCAATTTTGTTTTGCAAATGGCGCGAGTATTCTGCAGGATGGGTTAGTGGTACATCCGACGAATTTCTTTATAATTGACATATTTTTGATAGGATGTCATGCTTTGGCACTAGATCTCGTGCGATCGTGGTCTTTTCCACGCCCTTCCACGGCTATTCGCGAGTCTAGAATGTCATCGATATCGGATAACCTGGTGTCACCTATACCTGCTCGCCCCTTATTTTCTCTTGAACCCGCTCTACGCAGGCGGTCTAGCATAATGATTGACATGGACATAACATCCCTTCCTCCCACTCGCAGGGGATCACCCACCAAGGCAGCCAACAAAAGCCAGCAAATTGAAACCATTCCAGAAGAAAGTGACTTCCTTGCTCGACAGGCTGGCCTCGGAAATTTAATGAAATCTGCGAAACATGATGTTAAAGTGCCAGAATTCGACATGAATGCATTCTTTTGACTACTTCCAACATTCGTGGATAGTGCGACCGAGAACTTGTTTGAATACGTAGTAATCTTACAGGTGGTAGAATAGTCAAGATCCTTTCTGCTATGCTTATCCTTGTACTTCGACCTCTCGCTTCTTCAACACTAAGTCCTTACCTGTGACACGCTTCCACACATCCTGCACATCCTCGACAACAGTTTCGAAATGGGACGTGGCATCATAGGATCGGGTGATGAAGATGTTGTCTGCTTCGCCCGAGCTGGTAGGTGTGTACAGAGGTGTGATATCAACAAACCTATATTTCGGTGACGTTAGGGGATAGTTTAGTTTTTCAGAATATAACCCACTTGTCATAGATAGGTCCAAGGAGACTGAGGCCTGGGGCAATCTCCAGCTCAGGTGTAGATGTCTCAACGATAGTGCTGACGATAGCAACATAGATGTCCTTGGCGCAAACATTGTGGGTATGAGAGACCATTGCAATGTAAATATCTGTCCTGTGGGTCAAAACAAGAAGTTGAGTTTCGGTGATTGTTCTCACCATTCCTCCGATTAACTTGATTTTGAGGGATGATAATTTGGCAACTATCGGAATCCTCTGTACCCGGAATTGGGTGGTTCAGGAAGCAGATGGCGCGTACTACCTTGCCTTCCTCCAATACCCTGACCTTCCCGCCTTCTTGTCCAGCACCGAAGTAACTCGGGTCACCGATGACTTGCTTTGCTTTGACAGTTTCCCCGACACTGGTAACTCCAACAAAATTTCCATCGTTGTCAGTTACAATAGCTTCGATCGGTTTGTCCAGCATGTAGGTTCCACCGTAGATCGCACTCAACCGAGCGAACGACTGAGGAAGTTCACCTAGACCATAAAGGGGGTATATATATGGTGATTTGCCGTATCGAGCCATTGACGACGTATAGAGAATGATGCGATCGTAAGTTGGGCGGGCAGGTTTCGTGATATAGCTGCGAAGGAATAGATTAGCGCGATTGCATTATATCGGTCGCTGGGGCTTACTCGTCATCCAAGTAGAGTGCCATGGCGTGTCCGATAAAGTCTTGGGTGCCAGGCTCAAGCCCGAATTTCTCGTACACAGTTTTCATGCTGTCTCTATCCAAATTGATCCCTAGACTCCATTCAGCACGAGAATGGTCGTAAAATGTCAGGTTCACATACCTTGGTGAGTAGAAGGATTATCGTCCCTCCAACCTTGCAGGAACTCAAAAAATTTCTTTGCGCGCCTCTTTTCAAATAGACCCATCAAAGGACTTCGCACAGCTTCCATCTCAGTGCTGGGAACTTTAGAGATCCTGCCATCTCGATAGACGAAGCTGCCAGCAATTTGTTTGAACTCGAGGTACCGAGTGACATCCGTGTGGACCAGAATCTTCGTCAATTCGCCAGAAGCAATAATAAACTTGGGCACGAGATCGACGGCATAGTCACGATCGCGACCGAGCTCTGTTGGGGCCGTTTGGTTTGGACGAAATTTACGATACAACTGTGGTACGATGTTAATTCTTGGGCATATTTGTCGTGGATGCTCGCACCTGGGTAAGATTTAAGCTGGCACTATCGCCTCCGTAATAATCATTTCTATCCATATGGAGGACCTTCTTTCCCTCTACTGAGAGCAAACCCGAAAGGATGCATTCGGTGAGACCTGTGCCCAGAACGATCACCTGAGGACGGCGAGTAAATAACACGATGAGTTTGGTAGGAGATTTGGCCTACATCGTATTCTTCGTCCATGATCTATAGATTTTGGTTCAGATGAGATGGTAGTAAGGAGTAACTGTCGCCTGGGGACTTATCGATCCCCCTAAGGCTGGATCATAAAGGGCACGTGAACGCGACCTTGATCAGTCTGAGTTAACCCCGGTGAGCCTGAAACCCAGACCAACATGGCTGATCAACGTCAAAGGATAATAACCTCTGTATTTTCTCGGCGCAACGCAGCTGGAAACTTGGAAGAAACTTACGTTTCTCATGTCAAGATTTGGGAGGACGCAGGGAGCGAAGGAGGCCGAAAACCAAGATATATTCTCTTGTCTCGTATGTCGCTTAAATATGTCGCTGCATTCGTGCGCATGGGATAAACTGTGCATTAGAGGCTAGCAATGGATCAGGATTCATACACAAATCAAAGTTGAACACAAATGGTACATTCTCTGTTGGAAAAACATGGAAATTGGGAGAGTTGCGGGGAGTTCAAGTTGTCAATGTGAGTGATCCTCCCCATGGAATTGACAAACTCCTGACGTAGATTAGCCATTAGCATTTAATTTAACCCTTTCAAGGACATATAGGTGGCAAACGGAGAATCGCGACGACCAAATCTACTTCCTAGAATCTCTGGTCCGGCTATTTCGTATTACGACAAGTGGCCGCGCTCCCCTCCAGCTGGAAGGTATTCAAGATTTTGATATTTCAGCAGGTAATATCCATTTTTCTCACCAATTTTCTGCCTTATTAACACCTGGATCTTAGCCAATGGTCAGGTTAACAGACAATCAGGTCGTACGCCTTCACCGACAAATAATTCTGCACGCATACCCCCTTCGCAAGCTTCTCGAACGGATACTGAAATATCTCAGCGGAGTCGTTCGCCCAAACCTACCCTTCAAGTTCGGAATGGTGCATCAAATCTGCGTGAGGCATCTCCAGCGAATTCCACGAGAGAGCGCAGACCTCCATCAATTGTAGTCCCACCACCCGCAGCACCTTTACCATCATATCAGCCCAGGAGACCTCCCGTTAGTATTGCAAGTCGCATTTCCGCGGGAAGTCTGGATTTGGGTCCCCCACAGTCAGTTTCGTAATTCTCTTCAATTGATCAGCGACTGATATTTACATGGGATCAGAATTTCCCAAGATCCACGCACCTCAGTCCGTGACAACAATGCAGCTATAGCCCCATCGTTAAACCAACCAACCCGAGCAGAAAATGTTTCTTCCATCTCCAACACGAATTTTGTACGCAGGGATCAAAATGCGCGAATATCATACTTTGACCCATCTAATCAAGCAATGCTCGATCGCTTGATTCTTGGGGCGGATACGCAAGTTGAGATCGACGGCGAAGAAGAAAATGCACAAGCAACTCTGGCAAATGTGGAAGAAATGATCGAGGGATATGAATGGGCTAGTGATGACATTGTTGGACGAAAGATGGCCAGAGGTGCTGTAGACATGATCGAGGCCAGGCTGCTGGACGAGTTAATGGCACTTGAAAAGGTTTGGCATACGTTCCATGAACCTGTGTTCTAAGCCACTCATTACTCATAGGCTAATATCCATTCGTTCCTTGAATCGGATGACCGCGTTGAGGTCGTGATGAATTATATGGATGAGGCTCTTTCCGAACTTGATAATATGGACAGCTTAATCTCATCATACAAGATCCATCTGAATGTCAGTCTTAAATAAAATCCTTCTTTTTTGTTTGTACTCAGCTTTTTCAGGCCGTAGGGGATGATATTTTGTATATCCAATCCCAAAACCGTGGTTTGCAAGTACAAAACCAGAATCAAAGAGCGCTCTTAACAGAGCTTCAAAATCTTCTCGTAATCGTCTTTACCGATGCATAGGTTGTCAGCTGTCTCATTTCAACCACAGCGCACCGTTCATGTTGATCAAGAGGCTTTAGCTACTCTAACCCAGGAGTCACTGGAGAAAACACAGAGCATACAACACCTAGAAGCAGCGGCAGTCCAATTATACAAGGCCTTACAGGCTGGACGAGATACAGGTCTTGCTCGTCTTCCATATTCATGTTCTGTTCTAAATTCTCATTTTGTGTCATAGACATGGCCGCAACCATGGAAAGATTGCAAGAATATCGGACCCACAACTCACAATTTTGCAAACGAATGTTTGATTTTCTTTCAATTATGGTCCTTGCCCAAGTAAGACAAATGGTTTTGTAATCTGGTCGTGCTGACTGCTTGGATTTCCACGCTAGTCTAAGATGTTGCTAGGAGACACGTCTGGCCTCGTCAAACCCCTTGGCAAACGACCGACGGCTATTTCTCATCGTGGTCTTGAGGATTATCTTGGGCGGTATTCGGGTCTCATGCTCTACTTGCGGGAGATGGATGAGACAATTTATAGCAAGTTGTGTGCAGTAGGTTCATTTTATCTTTCCGAGAACTATCATTACAATCATACGCTTTATTAGACATACTTTTCTGCAGCCAGCGACCTTCACGGAACTCAAATAAAAGCTTTACTCTCAGCCCACTTAGACCTCGTGAGGAAGGCACCGGATGATGACTTGGATCAAGGCATGTGTTCACTCTCTGCCATCTCTTTTTCCAGTCCAAATGATCACAAAATAGGGTTTGGAGGTGCATCTACGCCATCAATTTCTAGAGGAACAGTTGGGATGCGTCGAGCAGGTACACTCATACGTTCACCGATAGAAGGCAAACAAAGAGACAAGGAAAGACAGGCTGACGGGGATCAACGAGCTTCAGAGGTACTCCAGCATCCCCTCAACTACATCTCTCGTCTTGAA
>Ga0307517_10003415_pt1 | contig 24708 bp, 14 predicted proteins | sample 23_EM_MG_FD_194515 | JGI IMG/M metagenome (GOLD analysis project Ga0307517, IMG submission 194515) | Populus trichocarpa ectomycorrhiza microbial communities from riparian zone in the Pacific Northwest, United States - 23_EM | ecosystem: Host-associated > Plants > Roots > Unclassified | place... | reverse complement strand
CGGTTTCCCTCCTCTTTTGCATTTGCATTTTAATTCACTAGCTGTGCATGCAAATACAATTCGCTTGGCACTGTACACTTGTAATTTTAATTACTCTTGTAATGTGCTGAGCGTGTGTGAGGATTTCTTGACCAGCCGGGTCACGGGCTTGGACCAATAACCCAGCGAGGCCTGTTGAGTCCTGCCCAACTAAAATATATATATATATATATATATATATATATATATATATATATATAAAATAAAAAATATGTGCATGTATATAAAATAAATTTATTTTCTTAATTTATTCACTGACGCCAGAGTCAGGAATAAAAATACTGATTTAATTGTATTTTAGTTTTATTTAGCTACATAAAAAAATAAAAAATATGTGTATGCGTAAAAATAAATTTATTTGTTTATTCATTGACGCTAGAGTCAGGAATAAAAATATTGATCTAAATTTATTTTATAGCTACGTAATATTTACCAATGCCAGAGTTGGAAATATTCGTAGTTGAATATTCACTGACGCCAGAGATAGGAGCATCACATTTTTTTTATTTGCGCGATATTTACCAACGCCAAAGTTGAAAATATTTGTAGGAATTGTTTACTGACAACAGAGTCAGGAACATGAAAAGAAGGATAGAAAAGGAAAAAGAGAACAAATTCTTAACAATTTTAGATAAAATCAGCAATGCAGCTTGGCTTAAGTAGGACGCTTAAGGGGTGATAGCATCTTTCCTTTTGCGTAACCAGTCTCGTACCATAGAGTCTCTGCTGATCAGTCAGGGTTTCTAGTGACCATAATATTAGATGACGACTCCTTAAATAAGACTTTTTTCCATAAAAGAATAGGATGCCAGAAATCCGTTCTTTTCCAAGAAAATTTTTAAGGCCGCCGCGATGTCGGGTGTGACACACAGTAAAAGGTTTTTTGATCTACAACCTTATATTACTTCAAATTACACAATAAACAACTGAAAAAGAAAAACAAATTACAATCATATATTCCATTTCCTTCATTTTCTCTATGAATGAACAAACAGTAAAATAAATAAATAAATAAACAAAAATCCATAGAGAGAAAGAGAGAATTATAGAGGTCAGGCTCCATGAGATGACGAGAATGTAGCTCGAAATTCTGAATTGGACTCTTGACATAAAAAAATCATACATTCTCAAATTGAGCTTCTAGGGTTTCATGGTAGCGAGCTTTTGGTTCTCTTGCTTCAGTTCTGGTAAAAATTTATGGTTTTCTAAAGAGAGAAAGAGAAATTTTGGGTTTTTAGGGTTTTAGATTGAGAGGTAGAATTGGAGATTTTAATGCTATGAGAAGAGTTTTGTTGAACTATAGTAGTACCTACCACCACTTTTACTATTTTATTACACACTATAGAAGATGGTATGGACCGCCGACTCACGCTTTATGAGTTAGTGATAGCTATGCTAGATAATGATATATTGGTATACGATAATTTTTTTGTAAAGTTATTTGGTGCATTTTTGGATAGGATAAAAAATAATTTTTGTCTTGTTCAAAGTTATTTTACTGAAGAAATTTTTGTTTGACTAAAAGGTAAGATAAGCTTATTTAATTTTTTGTATAAGGGTTAATCTAAATGATTTAAGTCAATATAAAGATAAAAATGATTGTTATCATAGTTTTAAAACTCGACTATTGACAGACCCGGGGCAAAATCCGGGTCACAAACTAGGTTGACTATTGACTTGGGTCAACATAAAGATAAAGCCTAACTTGGGGGTCGAACCAAGGCCAAGACCAGGTCAAGGGTCGAGTTAACTATTGACCCGGTTCAACGTAAGGATAAAAATAATTATTGTTATAGTTTTAAAACTCAACTTGAGGGTAGACCCGAGACCAGGCTCATGTAGTGAGTCAGGACTATTGAACCAGGTTAAAGTAAGGATAAAAGTAATTATTATCATAATTTTAGAAACTGACTTGAGAATTGATTCAGGACCAGACCTAGGTCATGGGTCGGGTTGACCATTGACCCAGGTCACCATAAGGATTAAAATGGTTATTTTCATAGTTTTAAAACTTGACTTGGGGGTCGATCCGGAGTTAGGCTCGGGTCACGAGTCGGGTTGACCATTGACTCGGGTCAAAGTAAGGATAAAAATGGTTATTATCATAGTTTTAAAACCAAAATCAGGGATCGACATGAGGTCAGGTCCTGATCATAGGTCGGGTTGACCATTTACCCAAGTCAACATAAATATAATAATAATAATAATAATTATTATTATAGTTTTAAAACTCAATTAGTGAGTCGACCTGAGGCTAGGTCCGTGTCACAAGTTGGGCTGACAACTGACATGATTCAACATAAAAATAAAAATGGTTATTATTATAATTTTAAAATTCAACTCGGAAGTTGACATGAGGCTATGTCCCAGTCACAGTCTAAGTTGATTATTGATTCAGGTCAATATAAAGATAAAAATGGTTATCAACATAGTTTTTAAACCCTACTCGGGGTTGATTTGAGGCTAGACTCAGGTCATGGATTGGGTAGACCATTAATCCGAGTCAATGTAAAGATAAAAATAATTATTGTCATAGTTTTAAAACTCAATTAGGGGTTCAACCTTAGGTAAGGCCCAGGCCAAGATGGTTAACTCGGGATGACCCAAAACAATGTAAAAATAAAAATGGTTATTATCATAGTTTTAAAACCCAACTCAGGAGTCAATCTTGGGTATGGCCCAAGTCACGACTTGGGAGGGTCAACCCAGGTTGACCAAAATTAAAAAAAATCAAAGAAACCTCGTTTTGACCTATATATATATAAAGTCAATGGATTTTTTACTAATGTTTTATTTGGGGTCGACTAGATAATAAGTTGACTTGAGTTTTTGAATAGGTCAGGTTGGTTTAATCATTTCTCTATTTTTTTTAACTTGGAAAGCTCTAAAACTTGGGTAGGCTGAGTCTCGTCTAGTGTCAAGCAAACACAAAAATAAAGCAAATTATCCAGTCCAATCCAAAGCACACCAAACACAAGACAAAAAAAAAATTATTTGTCTAGTCTTGTCCAGTTCAATCCAATCAATATTGTTTAGCATACCAAACACTACTTAAATGTGTGTTTTATACACTCTGATGCTAGATGGATATTTTTTCCAATAAAAAAAAAGTAAGATTTTTTGACATGTTTTTTTACATAAAAATTATATAGTGTAAATAAAAAATCTTATGCACGCATCTAATTAAATAAATTAAGAACCATTTGTGTAAATAAATTAAAAAAAAAGTCATTAATGATAATTAAATATGTATATGAAAAAGTCAAAAAGTGGATATAAATCAAGATATTTGATATCGCAACACGGTCCATCTACACAATTGCATTTAATGACCATCTTCATTAAGATTATTTTTTTATTTAATCAAATGATAGTAGAAATAGACACACATATGAAATTGATTGAATAAAATCAAAGAGAAAAAAATATCTCGCAAGGTTGAACATATTAGAGATAATATCCAGAAATAAATATTTTTTATTTTTAAAAATAAATTTTAATTGTATAAAACATAAAAAAAATTATAAGTGAAATAGAAAAATCTATTAAAAATTAAATATATACAAAATACTTAATAAAACCACTATTTAAAAAAATATTAAATACAAAAATAAAAAAACCAAAGAGAAGAGGTATTAATAAAAAACCATTTAGGAGGGTCGGAGCACGAGCCCATTTATTTTTAAAATGTAAGTAGGGTGGATAACATGTTGTTTGCCCTAATGTTTTTTGGAAAAAAAAAATAAGTCATACGAAACGTCCCCTGACTTAGGCTCTTCTAACCATTGTAGTGGCTGGAAAATCAAGACAAAATATTATTCGATCCAAAAACCTGTTTTCAACTCATTCTTGACCTAAAACACCTAGAAAACACCTTAGAAACCTTGATAAATTCATCTATGGCCTCAAAAAACTATTCCAAAATCTGAAATCAACCCGAAACCAAAAATCTTCCCAAGCTTATATATGTTTTTTTAGGCACTCTCAATATAAAAAAAAAGAAAAAAAAATCTAAGTTAAGCTTCTCTCATTAAATGAAATAATTTGACATAAGATCGACTCTTTTGGTGGTTTAAATTAGTGTCAACAATATTTGTTTCTCTCTACCGCCAAAATCCGACGATCTCTCTGCTATTTCTCAAACCAGGGACTAAAAACAACAAAAATAAACTTTTTGTATCAAAATTTAATTTAAAAAAATATTAAGGGACCAAATAAGAATAAATTGTTAAGTTTAAGGACTAAATTAAACTTTATGTCTGAACTTTAAAACCATAACCCATTTATGATACCTTTTTTACTTTGGTTTCTTCTTAGTTCAATTGTCTTGGAATTTGGCTTGGAAAAAATGCAATTGCGCACAAAAAAATTTGAAAAAAAAGAAGAATTTTGAATAATAGATCAACAATAAAATATGAAAGGGTCAAAGACACGTGTGTATAGTGTTTTGGCCACATCTTTTTGATAATAATGTGCAGCTTAGCTTTTGTAAAATTGTTTTTTTAATTAATAATATATAAAAATAGTTTTTTAGATTTTTTTTATTTTCAATATAAACGTATTAAAATCATTAAAAGCACATAAAAATTAATGTGATATTTTTTAAGCTAAAAACAGTTAAAAAGCATTTTGAAATACATGTTAAATTGCAAAAACAAACATACTTTAAATAACTTTAGGTGTGTTGAGAAATGGAGTAATAGATTGTTTTAGGAATTATGCTTTGTGATTTTTATTTTATTTTATTTTTGATAGGTTATATATCAATCTTATAGATTTAAATTTTTTTCTATTTCAATCCTCAACATTAGATATGTTAGAAGTGGAGCTTCGTAACTTTTTTTATTTACTTTCTATGAATTTATCTGAATCTCATGACTCAGGTCACTAGTTTCACATGTTACCTGGATTGACTCGAGTTATTTTTTTAGCCATTTTTTTATTGATTTGTTTTCAATTTCATCATTCAACATTGAGTTGCTTGGAATTGAGTTTTGTAATTTTTTTTACTTGCTTTCAAAGAGGTTATTCGGATCTCATGACCCGAATTACGGGTTTGGCAAGTTGACCTAGGTTGTCTCTATTTATTTTTTTATCCTTTTTAAATTGAATATTTTTTTAATTAGGCCTCACAATTTTTTTTGCTATTTATTAAGTTATCCCAATCTCATAACCCAAACCACGAGTTTGACAAGTTGACTCGGTTTATTATTGTTTTCTTTTTTAATTTTATTTGTTTATTAATTTCACCCCATAATAACTGATGCAATCATATTATTCGATAGTTTCACCCACATTTAAATAGAGTTTTGCCTATGTTTTATATATAAAATGCCTTGATATTTTTTATTTTATGTTTTGAAGGCACTTTTAGATGAATGATACAAAAAGGAGTAAATTGGAGGTAATTGACAGATTTGACCTTCAGTCGATGTTTTGTGCAGAGCGCAAGCTCTACAGGTTGAAATGACGTGATTTTGGTGACATTAAAAAGCTAACATCCATACCTTTCTGGACATCTAAGGCAAGAAAATAAAATAAGAAAGGGCATGAAAATCGCAGCCTTCAAAGTCAAATCTCGCAATCTGCCAGTGTTGCCCTTCGGCCATTACGACTTGAATATCCAGAGCTACAGAAGTCCAATTGATGCAAACTCAATGTTTTTGGATTCCTGACTCAAACACCTTTGGATTCCTGACTCAACGCTCCAAATTTCAGCAAACAATGATGTCATATGAGGGAGATATGATTTTGCAAAGATGACAACTGAATTCTGCCAACAAACAGGTTTCGTGAAGAAACGAGTTCAAATTACGTTTCGGAGCATCTAAACCGACATCCAAGTTTTTATTTCAGTACTTTAGCTCCTTTAAGTCAAATTTTGAAGATTTCATGCAAGGGTATTTCTCATTTTTTAGGAAAATAGTTATTGAAGTATATAAATGTAAACTGTCTACTTAAGGGAGGACTATTTTGTAAAATAAAGACTAGGGTTTCCTAGGATATAAAAAGAATGAGAGAAGAGAAGGGGGGCACCCAGCCAAGAAGAGAAAAACAACTCCTTCCTCTAAGAAACCCGAAATCATGCATTCTTCCTTCTTTTTTATTAGTTGTTCAACAAACATGCAAGGCTAAACTATTTTTCTTGGTTGCAAGGACACGGAAACCTTCGGATTTCAAGAACTGTGAGATTTATTTTACCTTTTTTTTTTAGTTTATATGATGAATATGAATGTTCTCCTATGCTTATTTTTTCTATGATTGTTTATTTTAATTGTTAGAGCGGATTCTAAGTTATTATTGTAGACAATCTATTGCTAAGTTTGATATCAAAATCGGAGTTGTAGTATATGAACTTGTGAAGCAACTGAGTTTAATAATTGTGGCGGATCTACGTTATTAATCTTAGGGAGAACATTCAATCAAATTAAACATAAACTGCGAACACTTATGTTTTCTTGATTAATCAACTTATCTAGTTCTTAAGGCTGCCATTGAATTAAATTGCTAGTGCGGACACTGTGGTTGTTTGATGGTTAGGGTTAGTTATACGGTGGATCCGTTAAGTAACCAATGTTAAGAAGAGATAAATATTCAGAATATAAATCAATGTCTCGTTTCCATGATCAATTTTGATTTCTGTAGGTGGACGTTTACTTGTGACCAAAGTTTGTTCTCTTGATAATTTTCTAATTTTATTACTTTCGCTTGATAGTTTTATGTTTTCTTTTACTTTAGTTTAGATAACGTCCACCCTCCCCCCCAAAATTGCATATCATCTAGCATAAAAATCTGAATTGAACCTTCCTCGTGGGATCGACCCTTACTTGCTCTATATTATCTTGTGTGTTGTGTTTTTTTGTCCCAACAAAAAAGAAGAAGTTTACTCAAGCAAAACTGAATTTCATTAATGTCTAAAGGCTACCCCTAAAGTTGCGACAAAATAAAACATAATATAGTCCTAAGATAATAACCCTAATGGTCCCATATTGCACTGCAAACCGATAGGCCTTAACTAAAACTTAGCCAAACACAAGACTAATGCCTAAAACAAACCTAAACATTGATTTTAGGTCAAAATTTGGATCTAGACTTGCTTGGATCGTATCAAGGTAAGCCAATATCTTCCACACATGCTTCCAAGAGTATTAAGAAATCCTTGTATTAACTAAAATCCATAATACACAAGGAAACAATGTTTCTCCAATTTTTGCACATTTTTGACATATTTCAGTTATGGCTTCAAACATGTCATTCTCCTTTGTCTGAATAAATTAGCAGGCTTACCATATATCTCCGAAAAAGTATGAATGTCTACTTTCCAACCCAATTAGAATATTAACATAATTCCTTCTTTATCTAAAGATATATTCCAAATAGTAAATGAAGGTCCAGATAGATAAATTTGACAAGATTTATCTAGCAACTTTAACCCTCTAAAATAATCCCTTACCAAACTCTGATTTACTTGAACTTTTAACCCATTGTATAACATGTCTAGAAGCTCCTGTAAAATGTTTAGCTTGATCCAACAATCTAATTGAAAGTTATGCTCGATAATGTAAAACTAATAGGAGGAAATTTTACACCAAAATCCAAATCTAACCTTGCTTGGATCTTTTTTTTTCTTTTTATATTATGTATTACCATAAATAAGGATATTAATGTCTTCTTCAAACAAACCATAATCCAAAAAGTCATCAACATCGACAATCATATCATCTTTTTCTTTGAACTATTCCTCTAATTCGATCAAAGCATTTATTGAAGCCATGTTACAACTTGTAAGATTAGTTTGTTTTGAAGTATAGATGTTGTTGTTATCCTTAGTCTTTACCACTATTTGTTTCTTTATAAAAGGGAATGGTTTTCCCCTATTAGAGTGCTATTAATTAACACCGTTTTTTTGTTTGTTTCTTTCTTATTGTAGGATTGACAAAGACTTAGGTTAGTGTTATGTTACTTATTTATTTTGTTCAAGCACCTTAGATGTTGACCAAGCATATGGGACAACATTTTCTTGTTGTTATTTGACATCTAGTCTTACTTTAGCATTAGGTGTACTCTTTACTTTTTCAACTTATAAATAGGTTTTTTTCACAAACTTTTTAACTATCTTTATGATATCCTTATCTACCTTTCTAGAGGTTTATTCAGTAATATATTTCTTTAGTAGGTCATGGTCTAATGTAACCTCTTGAGATGAAGATGTTGTTGGGGTAGGAACCCTCTCCACTCTTTCTACAAATGTTTTTTTTATTATTATTGTATGATTTTTTTAGTAGAAATTAATCGTCAATCATTGTTATTGATTTGTACATGATTGGGAGCAATCTTGTCTAACATAGATCGATCTTAGGTGCCTCTTGTTACAAACCTAAATAGTGATTGAGGTTGTTTGTTATTAACCACTTTATTGATATCTTCAGCATTCAAAACCTCTCTTTTTGGTGAGGTGCATGATTGTTTATCATCTTCTTTTGCCAAGATTTTTAGGCATTATATTCTCCTAAACTGAACTTTGGATAAGTGTCCTTGTTTTCATCTCCTTTTCATATCTAGGAGATACTAGTGGTTGATGACAATATCATCACCCTCTTCATTGCTAAGTTAAGATGATTTATATTGTTGCTAGTGTTTATGTTAGTCATTGTTAACTAATCTTTTAGGCCTAAATATTTTGGCATGTCGCTGAGTTAATACTTGTATAGATTTGTCATCTAGGTCTTTGGAGTGATAATATAACAAGTATGACACCTATATACCTCATAAAAAAGTATGTTCTGCACTTTTGTCACCATTTTTTTTTGTTTGCCATTATTTATATATTTTCTCCTAGTATTATTATCCATGAATAATTCTAGCCTCTATCATGGTCCATTATGTTTTACCTCTTACAATTCTCTTTAACCAATAAGCCCTTTGAGCTTAGGGGTAACCACTATTGTTATTACTTTGGAGAATGAGTTGTTATTTACTTTCATCTTTTTGTTTAGAAAATGAATACGACAAGTTTTTAATGCCTTTTGAATCTAGTTTATAAAGATAACAAAATTGTTAGTGTCATGCCACTTTTAATACTTCTTCCTTTTAATTTAGTCAAAAAAGGAGGGGGATGTAATAATTGTTAGGGAGCTTAATTTTTCCCCATCAATTGATCAAATATTTTCTCAACTTTTTTTATGTCAAAAGAGTATTCCTTATTTTCTTCAACCAATTGGGTAACTTTTGTTTCTTTGCTACTAGGTTTAATAGCCTTTCTAGACTTTCTTAATGTCGTTATCTCAAATGGTCTTCCCTCTTTTATTTGTGTGATTGATATTAACTGTTGGATTTCCTCAAACTCTTCATCTAAGTCTAAATTAGTTAGGGAATGTAGATTCACGACATCGTTTGAATAGTCAACTAGGTATGTTTCCCTAAGTAGCTTCTTTTCTACTTGTTTTGCTAACATTTTCTTATAATGAGCAACATCGTCTGTTAGGGTGTAGATGTTTAATTATTTATTTCCTATGAATCGCTTCCTTATGTTCTACTACAGCCCTTTTAGAATGAGTATAATTCACTTCTACTTTATTATAGCTATAATGAACTTAATTTTTAATGTCTTGAATTAAAAAGCATAACCCTCAGTTGATTCCATAAGTTCTAGACAATTTTGGCTAAGTCATCAATGTTACCTCTGATTCTGTTATGTAAAAGTGCTCATGGAAACGAGTCTCTATCTTTTACTGACCGTTGATGGAGTTGGGTGGTAGCATCAAGAATTAGTGGAAAGTTGTCTTAGTTAATGATAAGCCAAACAACTTTAACTCCACAAAGGGGTTTACTGCACCATCTTCACTTTAGTTTATAAACTTGATGATGTGTGTCCCTTATAGATCAATTTTCATCCTCAAAGAATTATTTGAAATATACAATATTTATTCCTTTATAAATTAGGTACAACCTATTAACTCATTCAGGATACGTACGATTGTATATAGGTATTGTTGTCTATTCTATTCTAGCCTTATCTAACTCAAGTATTGGTCTAGTTTAGTACCATCTATCATTTTCTTGCTTAATTGACAATAGGGGTTTGTTGTGCAAGGTGGTTGAGATTTCTTTATTGTGAAGTAGCCTATAAGGCATTAAACTACCCATTTATAGGTTGTTGCTTAGGAAAATAGGATTATGAGACCATATAATTGGCACATGGTTGCTTGTATATTTGTAAAGCAGCTAGTATATTAGTGGTTATCATGTCTAAGTTGTGGTCTTTTTATGTTTAATAAATTGCGTATAACCTATAACATGAGGTATATAGTTTTCAAAACCCATACTAGAGTGCTTATGACTATAAAATTTCCTAGGACTTGCCTTCTAGGTATATAGGCCAACAAATTTCCAAACCTGCTCTATCATGATTTATTATAGATCTAATTCAATTGATTATGGCCTGCATAGATCTATTACCCATCATGATAAAGCCCTATTTAGGAGCAGCCATGATTTAATGGTACTGTTCATAATGTAGCTCTCTGTTGTAGTGATAATTTAGATGATGATGATCCTTTTGTGTCAAATCTAACACTTGTGTATTCATAGAGATTTATGGTGATGAAGGAATATCATGTTTTTCACAACCAATAAATTTATATCTTTGTTACTTGTGCTAATTGTTCATTAAATATAGTAGTAACAACAAGTTTACTTGTATTTGTTTTTTTGTGACTTTTTTGTTAGTTAATGGAACAAATATTGAATTTTGTCTTACTAGGTGTACTAATCTATTTAATCAATTTAGATATTTCAAAATTAATTAAGCTACTTGTTCTTTGTTTTTTCCTTTCAAAGAAGAGAAACTACAACTTGGAATTTAATCCTAAAAAAAGACAAGTAAGAGCCTCATAAAATCAAGGGGAGAGTTGGAATACCAAGACCCCAAACCTTAAGAAAAGATTATCTATTTCGTGGGAATACCAAGACTTTAAACCTTAAAAAAATATTATCTATTATGTTTACCACCATACATGAAAAAAAACAGATGTTTATGAAGGGAAATTATAGGGAACTAAAAGATAATGGATATTAAAGAAGACAACAAAGCAAGTAAATACTAGAAAAAAAAGATAAATTGAATTGAATAAATTAGAATATAATTGGTTTTAACTTTCTTTTCTATGTATGACAATAAACAAGTATTGTTCTTATCTATTGATATATAAATGTTTTTTTTATGTAAATACACACCATATGCAAAAACACTTGTTTAATGTTATCTTGGACAACACAAGCTGTAAAAGCAATTAGACAGCCCCTAAACTGGGCAAAAATTAGGTTTGGCAAAACAACTAACTTTCATTCTAAATCTTTTAGACAATTCCAAACTTCTATAGCTCATGCCTATATTAGGCTTTCATTAAGAAATATTCTAAAAGGCACGAGGAAAATATTGTTTCCACGCCACTGTTTACTAAGGAATAGATCATTACGGATTGCCAAAATGATTTGTCTATTGTTTTAATCTCTCTTGTTTTTTTTTATTGTACCCTTATAGGCCCAAATTAATAGCCAATTAAAGAACATTTATTAAGGAAGGAATAGATTCAAAGATAGGGGACTAAGATGAAAAAAGTGACAAAGGAGATGATATTTCTAAACTTGGAGCTAAACATACACTTTGGTCCTCTAACTTTACGAATTATAAACTTTTAGACCTTAATAACTTATGAAATTCAATTTTGGTTCCAAACTTTATTCTTCTTATTTTTTGGTCTCTTGTTTGAGAAAGGAGAGAGGAAATAGTTGAATTCTAGTGATAGAGAGAGAAAGTCTCAATTGAGAGCGATTTCAACCACGAAAACGAATAGTTTTGGTGTCAATGGGTTCCAATTGATAGAAAAAGTTTATACAAGGTATGTTTTTTCCTTAAACATGCCTGAAATAATAGATCTGAATCCAAAAATAATTTTTATTTCAAGTTGATTGTAAGCTATAGAGCAAATTTATGGTTATTAGAGGCTACATATATGTTTTAGAAAGTCTTTAGAGTGTTTGTTTTTTCAGATCAAAATATGATTGAAAATAAGCTTCTCTTAATCTGAAACAGACTAGCCCGATTTTCTAGCAACTAGAGGTTGCCGAAATCGAGGCAATATAAGCGATACATTGTCTATTTTTTTAAAAGCATTAATCATCTACCCCTTAAGAAAAAAAAAAAAAAACCTAGACGGGTAGGCTACTCCATGCCCACGCACTTGAGCCTTTTTCTAAAAACCTAAAAACTCTAGGCCTTCCTAGTAGGCAAGGCCTTCTTGCTTTTCATATTTTTTCTCCCTCTTGTTTTTTTTTTTCAATTTCATCACTTAATATTTAGTTGATTATTAATTAAGTATTGTAATTTGTTTCAATTTAATTTTTTTCCAATCACTTTGATAATTTATTGGTTATTGATTTTATAAGTGTTTATTTTTTATATAAAAAAATTACTAAACCCAATTAAATCCAAGACTCGAATCACAAGTTTGACTGATTAACTTTGGCTAGGTAAGGTTCTGACTAAATAAAAGAAAAAATATTGCATAAATAGTTATTGATTTATTTAATTAGATGTATGCATGAACTTTTTAAATTTCATTTGGGATTTTATTATATACAAAAACATGTAAAAATCTACATATACATATTTTTTTAAGAAAGAAAAATATTTGACATTTTGACATAAAGCGAAGGACGGATCAAATAGTAAGTTATAAAGAAACCTTGTCTTTTATAAAAACAAATAAACCTCAGTGACTCAGTTTTGGCAGAAGAATGCCCCAAGAGATGGGAGAAGAAACATACTCATGCAGATTTCTTGCATGCATGTGTAGATATTTCGAGTACAGACTCGCATCCAGCAATCATGCAACAGTTTTAGGTTAAGAGATAATGGGAGGAACCAGGTCAAGCATTTCTTACACATGCATGTGGCGATATATGGAGCATAATGTCACATGAAGCACACTTTACCTATGCAATAAAATCGATAACCACCAAGCCACATGTACATAACAGCTCTTGTTCAAAATCCAAGATCGAATGTAGGCCATTCATCCATTTTCCTTGCACTCTTGGGCTGATCAAGAGTCTTCTTTTTATCATCATTAGGACAGTGAGTACAGGAACCCATCAAACTGGAAATACTAGAAGCAAAAGCTTCATCACAGCATTTGGTGTCAGCTTCTACTTTGGCCGGATGACACTACACAAGATGTGCAAGAAAACATACAGTTTCAGAACCACAGAGCTTATAAAAAAAAAGTAGCAGGATAGTGCAATTCATGTTCCTATAATAATAATAATAAGCTTGTGCCTTGGTATGAAAGACACTGGTCAAGTGTTGTATAATTCATGTATTTGGACTCCAGACAACAGACGATATACTTTGATGCCCAAAGAAATGAGCTGAATCTTTATATGTGCAAATTTTGGTGTGGATTTTTACTTATTTTTTTGTAGAAGAGTTAAAATCCTTAGCCATGGTTGCACAATCAATTAGTTCAGAACAATCACATGGTTGCACACATTGCCAAAATGGAGGAAACTTTTCTGAGCACAAGGACAATAATGTAGGCACACGCAGAAATAGGACTTTCAGAGATGACATGGGGGAACAATAGCCCAAACCTGTTCAAAATTTCCAGCAGCTTCAGTGTCATTGGGAAATTGATTACCGCTAAAAGTAGATAACACTGCAAGATTAAATACAGCCAGATTCTCAAAATTTAGATATTAGGAAAGACATGACCTAGAAGATTGGGCAAAAAGAAGCATTCATTGCACGATCACATATTGCATAAAAACCTGCCTTCGGAAAAGTTGAGATCAGCAGATATCTCAATGTCCACAATTTTACTTGATCCTCCATCATCCAAATTTTGACTGGGTCCTTCATGTGGGAATGATTGTCTCGATAATTCAGAGTCTTCAGATAGAGTCGAGGCATTTATGCTCTTATCAATACACTGGACAGCAACACTCCCCTGAACAGCAGGTTTTTGGAGAATGGACAAGATTTGACAGGCTGCAAAGGTGAAAACTTGCAGTTATTTTAAGCTTAACCAATATGGCAAAGCATCATAATTAGAATTGTGAATCACAAATACATAATGACTCTGACCTATTTAACTTTGGTTTTCACACAAAAATGTAAGACGAGCATTCGCAGAAGTCTTTAATTCACACTTGATTGTCTTATGCCCAATTATGGAATGACATGTAAACTTTCTAAACACAACTTGATTTAGATAGTAGAACCAGAGATACTGGAATTTTTTATATGCACAAAACCCATATAGTACAATCAAAGAGATCAGATTCAGAACTCAATAATGTTGTGAAATTGATGAACCAAGGAAAACAAAACACACCATTGCGTAAAGTTTTGTTTGTAGGAACAGCATTGCACAACTTGGTTCTATCTTCAATAGAGATGCTTCTTGAATTTGCATCTTCCCTTAAATAAGTGTTTTGATATTTTCCTGTCAAAAATAAAAATTCACAAGTTTTCAGCTACAAAAGCATTAAATTAAAGACAAATAAAAGGGCATTGCTCTCTGTCCAATAAAGTTGAGGTATCCGTGGTACATACAATCCTGCAAAGGCTTCTTTGTAGGGATTGTCTTAAGAAATTTCGTCTCCTCATAAATGTACATGCTAAAATTTGAGTCTGCAGCTTTTGTTGAAAAGGCACTGTTTTGAAGTTTCTCTAAAGGTGAAATAAGTTTCAGGAGGAAAAATCAAACCCCAAGATACTGCTAAATTCCAAAGCAATGGAAATAAAAAAGGTCAAGTAAAATCCAAGTTCTAGTGAACCAATAATACCTTCAGAACTCATTAATGGCTCGCCAACTTCTACCAAATATTTTGGCAGTGCAAGCTTGCTTCCGACTTTAACATCTTCTGACAAGCTGAGGAACTTACTGGTCAGGAAGGTTTTACCTTCACTTAATAAAGTGACCTGCATACTTGAAAGGCTTAAGAAAAGCAGAAAGGAACAGTAAAAAATAAAAATAAAAATAAAAACAAAGTACTCTTATTCCTTAAATTATCGAGTACTATGCAAATGAATACGGTTACTGACAGAATACTTCATCAGAGTATAGACCATGTAATGGTGTATTTTTTAAATATAAGGTTCGTTTATAATAGTTGGATTTCACAAATTCATTGCAGTTCTTGCAGCTTAGCACACCACACAAAGTTGCAAGCATGTAACTTAATCATTGAGCAGATATCTCAAAGTCATGACTTTCCGCAAGATACATAAATAATCAACAAATTTTGTGCAGAAAGCCAATATTAAGATTGTTCAAAACCCTGCAAGCTACCACATACGTTAAATTGAAAACCATCTAGGATAAAACAATTTCCAGTGGAACTCTCCCTAACTAAAGTAAATAGATGGTGTATATTAAAGAAGCTAAAGTAAATAAATGACTATCCAACCTAAGAAAGGCCATGTACTTCGAAAAAGCTTCGTTATTACTGTGAAGTACATGCAAGTGGTTCAACATTAAATTAGGAAAGCAAACCAAAAGGGACTATATTAAATTGAAGCACTATGAATCCTAGGAACAACCAAGGAAAGGCTCAGATATAATGTAAAGCTTGTAGACCAACCTGCATTCTGTAAGAACCACAAGAAGCAAGCCTGAGGATTCCACTGTGGTACTTCTTGGCCTTTTGAGTTATATGACTAGTGTAAAGAGCACACCACTCTGCATTGCAGAGGAATCAAATGCAAAAGGTAGAATGGTGTAATAAAAGTCAGATTATCAGAATAGAAAAATTTATAAATCTGGAATGCAAAAGATATCAATAGATATGTAGCTACGAGAGGAGCAACTTTAGGGTAATGATGACTAGGAATACTGGTGATGAGAAATTGATATCCATCAATAACCTTACAGAACACTGGTTCAACAACCACCATGAGAGAGAGAGAGAGAGAGAGAGAGAGAGAGAGAAATAATCCATATCAACAATCATGCTGGCTAACCTTTTGCAATGGATTTGTTGTCTTTAATACCATTTGGCTGTCCATGCATTGTTCCCGGTTTGCTAGCATCGTTAGAATTATTTCCTTGAATGTTCAAATCCTCTAGAAGCTGATTTTCTCCTCCAGGTTCTCCAATGTCAACCAAATGAGCATCAAATGATATTGATTCACCAGAACTTATTATTTCATCTTTCTTGAGGAACCTACAATCTAATTGTCTCTTGCTTGCATCATACAGCATGATCTGAATGTACACCCAAAAATGAAGCTAGAGATTAATTGTTATAAGAAAGAAAGCAAAACTAAAAAAAAATGTCATTATAGTAAATTCACACATTATTGTTTAACTTTTTTTAATAGGTTAAATGGAAAAATAAATTACCTAATAAATAAATAATCAGAGCACAGCTTCTGGAGTGAATGATTCTTAGAATTCAACAAACAAGATGATTAGCCTTGCAAATAAGACTGACTTGCGTAAGTCCTCAAACTAACCTGCGTCCCTAAGGATTCACGACTTGCAAGTCTTAAGAAACCATCGTGGTACTTCTTGGTCTTTTGAGTCATTTGCGTAGTGTATAAGACCTGCCATTCTGTGTTGAAAAAGGGAAAATGTTGACCATAAGTTTTCTAAAAGTGATGCAGATAGCACAAACATAACAAAAGAAACAGAATCCTAATTGAGAACCATCTTATTAATTGTAAACAGAAAACCATCATAAGAAGCATCTTTTGGTGTGCAAATCAAGCATGACATCACAGCTGTTAGAATCTTACACAACAGCTACACCAAACCATCCATGCACATGATGAGCATGATCATCTAACTGTAGTTCCCAGGAATCAATAGCATTGATGTGGTTTGTACTGATCCAAATGAGTTGGAGCCTGCAGCATGCCATCTGAACCAGATATGCTGTGCTTGATGCTTGGTTTGCCGAGCACTAATTTACCTTTTTGTTATTTTAAGAGATTCAACACGTTAATTTCACTACACACGGATAAATTAAAAATCAAAAGTGATACTTGGCCCTTTGAGTCACTAGTGTAGTGTAGAGGACTTGCCATTCTATTCCAGAAAGAAGTTAGTGAGGAATCAAACTAAAAAAAGAGCATAAAGAGTTGAAATTATAGAAAAAGAACAATCAAAATGCAAAGAACTTTTAGAGCATCATACAAGATAAAGAAGCAACAATTTCCTAATTCCTTAATGATGACTAATTTGACCTCTACAATTGCTTCAAGGTAGGAATGACATGGTTACATGATGCTCCCTCATTTTTGTTAAAACATGAAAAAGAAAAAAAATCAAACAACACCTTCAAAGAAAATGGAAAAATTCTATTCAACGACAAACCTGTTGCACTTTTTGACATATCTGGACTGCTCTCTGGCACTACATACCTTCGCAGTTCACTCTTCTTGATCTCTAAAACATAAGCAACCATCACAACTTAGCCCGATACAAGCTCAAACACAAACTATTATCTAACTTAGGCCCATAAGAATTAGCATCTCGATACTGTCATCCTAAGAACATCGAGAGAACAACATGATCATTTCTACAAAAACAATAAATTCATCAAACCACAAAATAAGTAAAACTAACCTTTGATGATCTTTTGCGACGTGCTTAGACAATCCGGTCGTGCTTCATTCTTCTCCACGGTATCCTCTCCACCTTTGACCACAAAAATTAGCAATACATTTGAATTATAAAATTGTCAAAACAACAAATTCAAAAACAGAATATTGTTAACATCACTACCGGGGGAAGAAATCGAAGGATTTCTAAACTTTTGTCGACGCATGAAGCCAAACCTTTCGGTAGTTTTCCTATCTCTTCCGTGAAAATTCAAATCTGATACCGGTAGCTTATTATTACTATTATTATCACTACCGACCTCAGGATCTCCAACATCAACAAGAAAGGAATTGAATGTTAGGGTTTCACTGGAACTAACAACTTCTTCATCCTTCAAGATTCTGCATTCTAATAACTTCTCGCACTCGTCAAACAGCATGACCTAAACACGAATTTGACAAACGAAGCAAGCGCAGAAAAGAAATAAAAAAACGGAAAACCTAATTCTTACGAAATTAACATGAAATTGAAAGCTCGTATGAATTTACCTTGTTTGTGGAGAAGTGAAGATCTAAGAAACCGTCTTGATAGATTTTTCGCTTTTGCTTGATGTGCTTTGTGTAGGTTACGCTCCATCTCTGCTTATTCTTCTTCTTCTTCCAATCGATATCCTCCATTATTGAAGTGTTTTTTGTGGTTTCGGAATTCGAAATCTGAGGAAATGATGTCAATATTACAAAACGCAATTTCTACTTGGCGGGAAGGGAAAATTATAAAGCCAGGGAGGCGTTATGTTTTATTTCCATTTTGGAAGGTTGGGATGAATCAAAATGATGTGCATGAAACGGTGCTGTTTCGGACCGCCATTTGCTTTACATTTGCATATTCGTCACGTCTCAAGAGAGGAATTTATTAAATTTTCATCTTTCTTTAAGATTGCTCTCAAAAGATTGTTCCAATCATAGTTTTGAAACCCGGCTCTGCGGGTTGACTCGGAACTTGGCTGACTCGAGGCTGCAACCGGGCCAGGTTGAAGAAAAAATATGGAAAGAAAAAACCTGGTGTGACCCGGCATGTTGACCCGGCAAGACCCGGTCAAAAACCCGATTGCAACCCGTTGACTTTTGTTTTTTTTACTAAAACGACGTCGTTTTGATTTAAAAAAAAATTAACCCAGGCGACCCCGTCAAAACCCGGAACTCGGGCCTTGAATCAGGCCGGCCACCAGGCCGGGTCTAAAAACTATGGTTCCAATAACTCTCACGCCTTGTATGTCGATAAAAGTAGGCTGGTATTTTACATGCAATAGTAATTTCAGGGGTAAGCAAAAAACATCAAAAAAACCGATTAAACCGAGAAAATCAGAAAAAAATAACCAAAAAAACCGAACCATGAAAAAAAACCGATTAAACCGATTAGAATTTTTACAAAACCGACCGGTTCGGTTCGGTTTCGGCTTTATAAGCTTGAAACTGAAAAAACCGAACCGAACCCAAACCAAAAAAAACCTAAGCCAAATCGGAAAAAAAACCGAGTCAAACCGAACCAAACCAGAACCGGTTGGTTTGAACCGGTTTTTGTTCTAAAATAACCAAACCAAAGCCAGTCAGTTTGAACCGGTTTTGGTTCGGTTTTTTATTAAAAAATCGATTTGGTTATTTTTTTTATAAAAACCGAACTGAACCGAAAATGATCACCCCTAAATAATTTAGTAAATTGGTCACACTTTCTTCTGTGAACACAACCCCGCCATGTTTAGCTTCTATGAACTCTTGCAAAGATTTTTGGTATAGATATACATCACCGAGAGAAAACCAGAAAAAACAAATAAATGAAAAAACTTAATCATAAAAAAAACCAATTAAACCGATTCGAATATTTAAAAAAAAATTTGGTTCGGTTACGGTTTCATAAGCCTGAAATAAAAAAAACCAAACCGAACTGGTTTAGTTAAGAAATAAATCAAATCAAACAAGAAAAAACCCACTAAAAGTCCAAAAGAAGCCCAAAAAACAATATAATTTTCAGTTTTTAATATAAAATAACAAAACCTAATTGAATCAAACTGAAATCGGTCAGTTGAGTTTCAGTTTTTAATTTAAAATAATTAAACCGAATCGAACTGAAACCGGTCGGTTGGAACCAATTTCAGTTCGTTTCGGTTTTTTTTATATTTTACAAAATTTTAGTTTGGTTGTTTTTATAGGTAAAAACTGAACCGAAAATAATAACCCTACCAAGTTCTTCTCATGTTTGACTTTCCAATAATTATATGACTAACACAACACCGTACGACCCTCTACATCCTTTCCTCCAATGGCTCAAGGTCAAAATTGTTTTTGTCAAAATTGTTGTAAGTCGACTAACATCATCTTTTTCTATCTTCTTAGATACATGATGATCAACGTTCTGAGATGTACCCTTTAATAGTCAAAACAATTTTGAATTATAAGAATCAATTGCAATATTAGTTGTCTAAAATATGTATGACATATTTTTGGTTTCACATCAATATCAAGTAATCTATAATTGATGTACCCTTTAAAGATTGAGATGTACTTCATGGTTTGAATCTCCTCTAAAGCATTAGTTTCAGCCATTAAAGTTTTCTTTCTATAGTTATCGGTGTTGCCCATATTTTCCTCCTACTTTTAACTATGAAATATTTAGTAAAGAAACCATAAAATCCACTCCAAAAAACAACTTCATCTATGGAGTGAAACTTCGCCATCACTTCCTCAATGTTGCACTCTTTTCTATCCATAAAACCCATAGTCACTTTTTATAAAGACATTGTTAACCAATTTATCTAAGCGCAAAAGAAGTTGCGTTCCCATCCCAGAACCTCTCTTCTTTTAAAACTCTTGTTGGAACAATTTTGAGTGACTTTTCTCTTACCACTACTACTAGGATTACTAGTTTTAACATTAACATTGACACCAACAACCATGTTGCTGACATTGTCAACAAAGTTTGGTATACTATCTTCCTCAGAATCTCCATTACCCTCCTTTAGATTAACATCTTCTTTAGATGTATTTTTGGTCTCATCACCCACCCCAACATCACCCGAAAACATTCCTTGAGAAGGTTCTCAAGCAAACTTACCGATAGGGATATAATTTCAATAGTGAACAAGATCTGGTTAGATTCGATGTTTTTAAGAACATGCACAGATAAAATTGAAGAAATATTGAAATCAAAATTTACCTAGATTTTTCTGCAGAAAACACTTGCTTATACATGAAAAAGGGATTACAGGACTTAAGGAAAACAAATATGGTGGTGGATTTTGTAGATCTTGATCGTAGATGGTGGTTTGTGTAGATTTAGAGTTGGTTTGTAGGTTTTGTAATTGTTTGTGGCTACAAAACAAAAACAAAAAGAGAAGAACAACGTCTGCAAACAGAGGTTTTTCAAGAAGGGAAAAGGTTGGTGAAGAGATTGAAAATTATGGACGATGAGAATAATTGATTCACTGGGTTATCAGGAGAGTAGGGATGAGAAGAGAGGATAAAGGGGTATTTTGGTCAACAAAAGATTAATCGGTCTTCTAGCTTCAATCTTTTTTTGCACAAGAATCTTAAAAATAGGTCAAACATGCTTTTGAGAACCTCTAGTTGGATCATAGTTTTGACATGGGTCCCACTTTCTTAAACCTACATTTTAATGTTTATGAAACATTCATTTATTGTGGTTAAACTACACCACACTTTCTATCACAAAAACAAATACTCTCTTAACAATGAAGAAACAAATAGAGAAAACAAGATCATAGTGTTTGGTTTCAATTACATTAAACTCATAACTTTTAACTTATCAACTTTAAATCTTTTTAGAACATGGAAGATTTAAGGGATTTTCATTAAATATATTTTATTAAATATAATTATTTGATATTTATTTAAAAGATAATTGTTTGATATTTATTCAATATTTTATAAAAGATAATTATTCAACATTTCAACTTCTGATTTTCATTTGGTTGCTTGTTTAAAAGCAATATATTAGGGATTTTTTTGGTATCATTTTTTTTTTATGTTTTTAATTTTTTAGCTTTTGTTAATTTATTTTCTAAAACTTGAAAACTTATTTAATTGACTACTTTTTAAGAAATTATTCATGGTTTCAATACTTGAATTATTAGACTAACCACTAAGATCTTTGGATTCAAAACTTGGATGCTCTAGATCTAACCTTAATATGCCATGAACTTCACCTAAACTTGACCACATACACCTTGTATCCAATCCTAGTCTTCATCTACAGCACCAAATTCAATCCCATTTTGAAACTAAATCCAGGCTCATCAAACCGTATCCCAACTTAAACCTTATGTGATCCAAACTTGGTCTATATATAGGTTTTGACCCACATCTAAATACCTTAAACCTCAAACCTCATGCTCCCCAAACTAGGTCTAGCTCTTAGTTAGAACCATGGTGTCCCAAATCGACCCTTGCTCAATATTAGACATTCAAAATTGATCATGAACCAAACTTTGATCACATTGGACTTGATTTCAGTTTGAACACCTACATTGGTCTTGTTCGAACCTTGAACCTAATCCCTAGTACAAGTCTTGACCAAAAAACCTAAGTGCATAGGACCAAATCTTAAACTAAACTATGAGATACATTCTTATCTCGAACCTTAAGCACCGCTAACTTGGTCATGGTCCTAACCCCAGTACCGATATTGATACGACCCTCAAAATATTATCCTGAATCAACTCTTAAGATGCCAAACTAAACCTTAGGTCATCCAAATCAATTCCTAAACCTAAAAGTTAGGTGTTAGACCAAGTCTTAACCTGCGCACTAACCAAGTCTTGACAAAAAACCAAGCACCCTAAACTTAGTCTTTGATTGACTTCTAAGCGCCCTAGGGTAGGTCCCAGCCCATATCTCAAGCATTTTTAACTAGGTTCTAACATAAACCCTCACCATAATTCATGCCCCTTTCGTAACTCTATAACCTAACATGACTTCTAGAAACATATAGTGACATTGAAAAAACTAGTTTTGAAAACTTTTTTTTTTTTTTGAAAAAGTTTCAAAGCTTGTTGCTAATTTTTCTTAAAAAAAAAAACAAAAAAGTTTTCACATATAGTTCTTAAAAATTTGAATATAAAAATAGAAAATAAGAAACAAAAACAATACCAAGTAGCTCTTTAGCTTGTTTATAAACAATGCAACTCTCTTGACAAATAAACTCATCTTTTCATCTCAAAGTTTTAATCTCATTTGACTTTTTATACATTATAAGTGATGCAATTAATTGTATGTCATTTCATCTATGTTTAAATTACTTTGAAATATTGCCCTTTATTTGAATATAAATAAATGAGAATTGGATTGAAATAATCAAAGTAAGTTATAATTAGGAGTAGAATAGTAAAATAATAATAGTTTGATATTTTATAATGGAGTTTTGGGACATTCTAGATAAAATCTTCAGAGAGAGGAGTAAATAAAACATATGAAAAGAAAAGAAATGATAAAATAAATCGATCTAGTCGCTCAGTCGAGACATATTAAGTGTCCAATCCAAATCCAGGCCCAACATGAGCATTAAACCTATAAGAAAGCAAGTCACCATTTATTTATTTAAGAAAAGAAAAGAAATCCTCAAATAAACAAGGTGTAATCCACAAGCTAAAAGTCTTTCACTAATACCATATCGAGAAACCTTAGTATTGACATCCTCCATTACCCCATCCATTGCATGACTTTTTTACAATCTAAACCTTCATTTTAAACCATAAAATCACACACTCAATATCTCAAATCAAGTTTTTCTATCTCTTTATTTGGAAAATCTTAAAAAACACCCTTCAACTATAGTTCTTTTGATTTTGCTATAAAATAATTTTTTATATCAATTTTACTTTTATTTTTTTAAAATTCTCAATTAAAAATATTCATCCATTTTGAATATTTTTATTCAAATTATAATTTTTGTTGTAAGAAACAGTGTCATTTTATTGAAAACTTAACTTTTTTTGGTTAAGTGATTTTCATTCATGTTTTTTCTTAGTACGTTATGATAATTTTTTGTAATTAATTCAATTACAAATCCTAGGAGTATCTAGCACGCAAGACACTCATGCTACCATTATAACATACTAGTAATACTAATACGTAAATTCATCTCATCGCTATTTATGAAAAGGTAAATATTGATAAAATTTGTAAGAAAAAAAAATTCTAAGAGATAGGCTGATTTTTAGAATGAATCATTACATAATAGGGTTTTCTGATTTTTCTTATTTTTGAATATTTATGCACCACTTAAAATCTTAGATAACATGAAATAAGTTGTCCAGATCACTTCTAAATTATATAATACTATATTAATAATTTATTTTGACTATCAAAATTCTAAAAACACTTAGAAACAGGAAATAAAAAACATAAAGTATTAAAACTAAAAAATAATTAAATTATATCAAAATTCATTAAATTATTAAATTCAATCCTTAATTATTTTTATAGCTTATTTTTTGTTATTGTCTTACGTTATGTTTTATTCTTCTAAGAAAACAAGAAAAATATTAAAAAGATAAAATTTGTTAAAACACTACCAGAAAACCGGAGAAAACCAACGGAAATATTCCGTCGGTAGTTATTACCGACAGACTAAATTCCGTCTCAAAATCTGTCGGTATATACCGACGGACTAACTTCGTCGGAGATACGGTCAGTATATACCGACGGAATATGTCCGTCAGTATATACCGACCGTATCTTCGACGGACTATTTTTCCAGACGATTTTACCGACGGAATGACCGAGGGATTCAAACTGAGATAGTCGTACAGTGATATGGCACTGTCACCGACGGAATCACCGATGGAATCACCGACGGAATGTATCCGTCGATGATTCCATCTGTAAAGACCATTATATACACCCCCTCTGCCGACACTCTCTTCCTCTGTTTCTCCTTCTTCTTCTTTCTCATCCTACCTCTCCCCTCCCAAACTGCAGCCAACTACCCATCCCAACTCTCCACTATTCTCAACACAAGCACTCAAGTTTCTTATACCTTGTAC